>Ga0268266_10000489_pt1 | contig 56827 bp, 76 predicted proteins | sample KBSS13metaG_FD_190356 | JGI IMG/M metagenome (GOLD analysis project Ga0268266, IMG submission 190356) | Switchgrass rhizosphere microbial communities from Kellogg Biological Station, Michigan, USA - KBS S1-3 metaG (SPAdes) (version 2) | ecosystem: Host-associated > Plants > Roots > Rhizosphere...
GATCGGTGCGCTCAGCATAGGTCCACCCGCCACCCGCATTTGTTGCCTGGGCAAACCCGATCGACGATATCAGGCCTAGCGCTAGGATAATGACTTTGAGCCTCATCATTCTTTCCTTGGACCGTCCCATGCCGCAAATAGATAGCCCCCCAGATTCGCCGACGAAAGCCTCCGGCCCGCGCTGGCGTCTCATGATGTTCGACCGCCCGATCGGGCCTTGGCGCGACAAGCTGGCGGACGCCCAGGCCGACGCGATCGAGAGCGGCAACGCCGATCGCGACGAGCATAGCGGGCAGGTCTTTTACACGGTCCCCGCCTGGCTGGAGCGGCAGGATCGGCGCTAGATCTTGCGGATGACACCGCAAACCCGCCCGACGATGAAGACCTCCCCGTCGACCGCGTGAATTGGGGTGACGGCCGTATTGTCGCTGTTGATCTGAGCCGTCCCGTCCGGGAGCTGGCGAAACCGCTTTATCATTCCGAGCCCCCCATAGCTCATCGCCCAGATGCGATCGTTCTGCCGCGGCGTCTTCTGTGAGAGGTCGATGATGACCAGGTCCTGGTCGAGGATGGTCGGGATCATTGAATCTCCCTCGCCCCGAGCGACCACCAATTCGGAGGCCGGCGAGCTGGTGAGGTTTCGTAGCCAGGTGCGGCTGAAAGGCACTTGCCGGACGACGGGCCAGTCCTCGATGACGGACCCGCCCCCCATCGAATAGCTCACCTCGACCTCGGGGAGCAGCACGGCGTCCAACTGATCGGCCAGCGCCGTTGGGGAAGGCAGCGCGGAAGCCGTCTCGCTGGGATCGCTGCTCTCGCCCAGGAGGAAACCGGGTGTCGTGTGCAGCTCGCGCGCGATCGCATGGAGGTGGGAGCTGCCGTAGGACTTGCCCTGGGCAAGCTTCGCGATCGTCGCCTGAGAAACGCCGACGCGTCGCCCCAGCTCAGACTGACTGAGCCCCAGCTCGCTCATTCGAGCGACCAACCGGTCCGCCTTGATCACGGACGGCAGGCTATAGATTTGGTTGTAGCGCGCCATCCAACTTTGGCGCTTGACGAAGCTATAACTTTGGTTTTAGACGCTACAACCATGGTTATAGAACCTCAGCCGCTGGAGTCGCTTCAGGAAGCCGTCGCGCTTGCCGGCTCCCAGTCGAATTTCGCGCGGATCTGCGGCGTGTCACAGGCTGCAGTCTGGAAATGGCTGCACCGCAGCCGACGCATGCCCGCTGAGCGGGTGCTCGCCGCCGAAGCGGCAACAGGCGTGTCGCGTCATGAGCTGCGCCCCGACATTTACCCCAAAGAGCTGGAGCGCGCATGATTATGCAGCGACATCTTGGCAAGAAGCAATCCGTAGTGCCCGCGTCTCTGGGCGAGACAGTTCGATGAGCGCGGCAGGGGGGCACCTTTCCGCCGCACAGATCGCGGGCCTTGGCCTGCCGGGGCTGCCCGGATCAAAGCGGGGCGTCTTGTTCCGCGCCGAGAAAGACGGATGGCGCTGGATCGAGCAGCGCGGCCGCGGCGGGAGCGTCCGGCTTTTCGACATAGCGACCCTGCCCGAGGCAGCCCGTACCGCGCTTGAGCAGCGCCAGGCCCGCCTCGTTCCGGCTAACCTCCGCTCAGTCGGCCGCCCCAAGGGCTCGGATTTCTTCACCCGCCATCCCGACGTCGCCGACGCGGTCGAGGCCTACATCGCCGAGCTGCCCCGCTCGGCAAACACAGTCCTCGCCCTCCTGTCGACCCGCTTCCGCGAGCTGCCGTCACGGCGGAGCCTGAGCCGCTTCATTGCCCGCATCGAGGAGGAGAAGAAGGCCCTGCTCCTGTCGATGCGCGATCCGGACGGATACCGGAACCAATATCGCGTTTCGCTGGGTCGCGCCGATGGGGCGATCACCCATGCCAATCAGGTGTGGGAGCTGGATACGACGCCGGTCGACGTTCACCTCAAGGGCGGACGCAAGGCGATCCTCGGCGTTATCGACGTCTATTCCCGCCGGCCCCGTTTCCTGGTCGCCGATTCCGAGAGCGGCCAATCAGTGCGCCGGCTGCTCATCGACACCATCCGCGCCTGGGGCGTGATGCCCGAGACAGTAAAGACGGACAACGGTTCGGGCTACATCAACCGGTCGATCATCTCCGCGCTCGAGACACTAGGGATCGCTCATCACCCCTGCCCGCCGGGCAGCCCGGAGAAGAAGCCTCACATCGAGCGGATCTTCGGGACATTCACGCGGGAGCGCGCCGAGCTGCTTGCTGGCTATGCCGGCCACAATGTGGCCCAGGCGCAGGCCCTCCGGGCGCGGGAGAAGAAACGGACCGGGCGCGCCGTCATCGTCCCCGAAATGGAGCCCGCCGAGCTGCAGGCCGTTCTCGATGCCTGGGTGGACGGCGTCTACAATCAGCGCGTTCATTCGGGCATCCGGACCACGCCGTACCAGCGCTGGTGCAGCTCCCCCGCCCCGTCGACGCGCGCACCCTCCGAGGACGTCCTGAAGATCGCGCTCTCAAAGGCCGAGGGCACCGCGATCGTGGGCAAGCTCGGCATCCGCTGGAAGAACGGCAAATACTGGTCGGCCGCCCTCGCGCCGTGGATGGGCCGGATGGTCCAGATCCGCCGCGACGAAGAGGATCTCGGCGCCCTCTACGCTTTCGACGAAGACGGCCATTTCATCGACACCGTCGTCAACCACGAGCGCGCTGGCTTCTCCGAGGAGCAATTCGCCCGCGCCGCGCGCCTTCAACAGAACGCCTTCATGAAGACCGGCAGGGCCGAGCTGCGCGACAAGATGCGGCGCTTCAGCCCGGAAGAGGCGCGCGATGCCTTGCTTCGCGAGGACGCCCTCCGCGCCGGGCAACTCGCCCTGTTCCCGATGCCTACGGTTCACCGGTCCACCGCCCAGCTCGACAGCATCGCATCTCAACCTGCGCCCGCTTTGCCGTCCGAGGCAAGGCTCGCCGACGCGATGGCCAGGACGGAGCGGCCGAAGCGATCGGAGTTGAGCATTGAAGACCGCGTTGCCGCGGCCGACCGCATTTTGGCCGCCGCTGAGGCGGGTGAGCCAGTCGATCCCGCGGAGCTGGCCCAGGCGCGCACCTTCGCCGGCTCGTCCCTCTACCGCGGTGAGAAGATGATCACCGGCCATTTCCCCGGTCCGAAGGACCGCCCCCTCCCCAACCTCAGGAGACACTCAGCATGAATGCCTTTGGCCAGTCACGGCTGCCGCTTGTCGAGCCCGGCGCTCCGGCGGTGGCGAAACTCACCAACATGGCCCTCGCCATGAGCGCGTACATCGAATGCGCGGAGGCGCCGTCAGGCATCCCGCGCATCGGCGTCCTCTACGGCCCTTCCGGCTACGGGAAGAGCGTCGCCATGGCCTTCGTGGCCCAGCGAACCAGCGCCGCCTACATCGAGGCCAAGGCCGTTTGGACCGTGCGATCGTTGCTTGAGGCGATCGCCGAGGAGCTGGGCATCACGAAGCTCGGTCGCACGGCGCCAGTCGTTTTCCAGCAGATCGTGGATCTCCTCAACCGGGAACCGCGAGGCCTGATCATCGACGAGACGGACTACCTCGTCAAAAAGCAGCACGTCGAGATCATCCGCGACATCCACGACGCGACCCGCATCCCCATCCTGCTGGTTGGGGAGGAGGCCCTGCCCGCCAAGCTCCAGACCTGGGAGCGGTTCTACAACCGGATCTACGTGATGACGCCAGCCCAGCCGGCCACGCTCGACGACGCCAGGAAACTGCGCGACCATTATTGCCCGCGCGTCCAGATCGCCGACGATCTGCTGGAGCGGATGGTGCCAGCCTGCCGCGGCGTCACCCGCCGTATCGTCGTCAATCTCAAGGATGCAGAGCGCCAAGCGCTTGAGGAGGGCATCGATCAGATCGACCTCAGCTGGTGGGGCGATCGACGCTTCCAGACGGGCGATGCGCCGATGCGGAGGCTGGCCGCGTGACCGAAGCCAGCGCATCTGATGTGCGAGACTACGGCGCGGTCAGCGTCCCGCTTTGGCGGGCACTCCGCGACGCGGGCCGGCCATTGGCGATCGCCGAGCTGCGGGCGCTGGTCGGCTGCCGCAAGGGAGCAATCGATTGCCGGCTGCGCCAGTGGGTGCGGGCTGGCCTGGTCGAGATCGTTCCGCCGGAGCCACGCCGTTTCGAGATCGCGCCGGCCTCGGCTCAGCTGGAGCAGGCGCCGACCCAAGGCCCGCTCAGCCGCGACGCCTGGGCTGCCCTTCGGCGCTTGGGCGGCAAAGCGACGTTCCCCGATATTCTCGCGGCATCCGGCGCCGATGACCGGCCGCTCTACTGCCGCCTCCGGCGCTGGGCGAAGCGCCGACACCTGATCGTCACCCCGGCCGTTCAACGCCGCTTCGTCCTGTCGGCTGATGCCCCCACGGGGGACGCTCCCCCGAAGGTCCAGGACGATGGGGCAGCGGCGGCCGCGCGCACCGCCAAGGATCGAATGTGGTCCGCGATGCGCGTCCTAAAGAGCTTCGATCTTCCGCTGCTCGGCATCACAGCCGAGGTCAACGTTAGGCAGGCGACCGAGTACGTGAGCGCCCTTCGCCGCGCCGGCTATGTCGTCAAGGTAGACCACCCGATGGCGCCGTCCAAGGTCAGCCGGTCGGGGATGGTGCGGAGCCATGCGACCTACCGCCTAGTGCTCAACACCGGCCCTAAGGCGCCCTCGACATCGTCCAGCGGCACCACCAGCCTGCCCGAGCCCTACCTGATCGACCGCAATACCGGCGAGACGATCCGGCTCGGCTGGGTCCGCCCTCGCGACAAGCGCGCCGGGGAGGCCAGCCATGGCGAGTAGCCCCGTTACAAACCTCCAGCGCGCCACCGCCGCGTGGGGCTCAGATATGCCCGCATGGGTCCGCCTGCTGGCGTCCGCCTGCGACACAACGAACCAGCGCCAGGTCGGCGATCGGCTCGGCAAGTCGAGCGGCTATATCAGCCGGCTCCTCAACCGGTCCTATGGCGGAAGCTACGAGGAGGCGGAGATCCAGATCCGCGCTGCCTACGGCACCGACGATGTTGTTTGCCCGCTTTGGGGGCCGATCCCGCTTTCCAGCTGCCTGCGGAATCGCCGCCGCGAAGCGCCACCGCGCAACCAGGCCCACCACCTTCACGCGTCGACCTGCCCGACGTGCCCCAACAACACCGATCGCGCCGCGCCTCCTGCGGCCGACAACGAGGACTAAGCCTATGACCGTTATTGGCGAGAAGCTCTGGATCGAGATGCCCGGCGAAGTCGCCCGGCCGCATCGCGTCCTTGCGATCGGCAAGCCGCGGCTTGCCGAGGTCGCCGGTCGGCGCCAGCGCGCCATCGAGGTCCGGGAGATCGGGGCGCCTGGCTCGATCCTGATCCCGCTCGCAGAGCTGACCGAAGCGGCGCCGCTCAGCCCGGCCGACCTCGCCGAATATGAACGCCTCGACGGCGAGCTGGCAGGCACGATCGGGGATCGCAAGAAGCTCCTGCCGTTCATGGCCCTGTTCTGGCGGCGCCAGCTGTTCGGGGAGCTGCCGGCATGAGCGGGCGCTGGTTCCCCCCGCTGGTCGACGTCGACCGACGCGAGATCCACATCACGCCGGGCTGGATCGCCGCGGCCACGATCGGCGGCGTCTTGATCGAGCGCACCATCGTCTTCCTGCTGGCAGTCGGCCCGTGACGGGCTTCCTTCAAGCCCTCGGCCGCGAGATCCGGCTCACCCGGATGTGCCTCCCCAGCTCGCTGGCCTGGTCGCTCGCGATCGGCCTCCTCTTCGTCCTGATTTTCGAGGTGCAGTCATGAGGAAGCCGCAGAAAACCGCGCTCGCGGCGGCGACGCAAGCCGCGGACGCCACCGCCGAGCTGCTCGTCTACGCTCGCGAAGGCGCGCTCGCCGCGCACGGCAATTTCGTCAACGAGCCGATCGAGAAGCTGGCCGACGCCTGCAAGCTCGTTTTGGAAGTCGAGGCTGCCACCGGCCACAAGCTCGATGATGAGCGCGGCCAGCTCTACGCCGCGCTGGTGCGCTATCTCGACGGGTGGATGGGATGAGCGGCGCCGTTGTCCTCCTGCATCCGACCCGCGCAGGGCAGACGCTCGACCAAGAGCAGGCGGCCGCCGCGATTCGCGCCCGCGGCTATCACGCCGTCTACCGGCTTGGCCTGGTCAATCATTGTCCCGGATGCGGTCGCGCCCATTGGCACGTCGGCCGCGTCACGGCCGAATGCGCGTTCTGCGCCACCGCCCTCCTCATCGTCACCCACTTTCCCGGAAAGGACACCTGATGCCCGCCACTCGCCGCAAAGCCGTCGCCCAGACTGCGCCGCAAACGATCGAGGAAGCGACTGCGCTCCTCGGCCGCTATGCCGGCATCCTGACCTCGGTCGAGCAGCTGCGCGCCGACGCGGACGCGTCCATCGCCACGATCGAGGCCGCGCGCGACGCCTTCATCGCGCCGCTCGAAGAGGAGGCGAAGGGCCTGTTTCTGCAGCTGCGGGCCTGGTGGGCCGTTGCCGGAGAGACGCTGACCGAGGGCAAGCGCAAGAGCCACGAGCTGGCCGGTTGTGTCCTGGGCGAGCGGATCACGCCGCCAAGCCTCTCCACCGGCAAGATGAAGGTCCCGGACGCGATCGCCGCGATATTCCGGCTCGCCGTCGAGCTGCTGCGCAATCGCCCTCTCGCCGACCGGTTGAAGAAGCTAGTCCGGATCAAGCACGAGCTGGATAAGCCCGCGATCCTCAAGGAGCTGGGCAGCGCGGATCTCGGACCGAAGCTGACAGGGCTCGGCTTCGCGCCGAAGCAAAAGGCGGAATTCTTCATCGATCGCGCGGCGCCGAAGCCGGAGACGCCCGAAGTGGTCGCGGATCCTGTCGCGCAGGATCTGGCCGCATGATCGACGCCGCCCTCCTCGCTAAGATCGCCGATCGAATTGATGGGCATATCGACGCGGACCCAGACCCTTGGGCCGCGGCCACCCTCGATGCCCTCGCCATCGCTTACGGCGCGCGATCCCGGTTCGCGAACGGCACTCACGAGCTGAAGCTTGCTGGAGTGACCGTCACGAGCACCTCCGGCGGGAAGAACCTAATTCGCACGTGGCAGGCGAAGGCGCGCCGTCTCGTGGCCGAGCAGGTGGCAAGATGAGCGACGAACGCCAATTCGTCGCCGATCTGGCCGGCTTCCACGCCGAGGTCATCCGACCGCGCGCGGATGCCGCCGGGGGCGTCGGCGTCGCCACCTTCGCCATCCAGGATGATCTCACCGGTCAGCCCTTGTTCGGCCTCGCGCTACGCCACTCCGATGGCAGTATGCTCGCCGGCCTTCTGGACGAGGCCCTCGTTCACCAGCTCGCCGAAGCGATGGCCGATTTTATCGAGGCCCAGCCCGCCTTCCAGTCGAAGGCGAAGCACTGATGGCTGTGCGGGTCTACATCGTGGCGGTCGACAGCCAGCAGCCCTGCGAGATCGCGCTGAATAAGCGCCCAGGCGCGAAGGCGACAGCCGCGATCGAGGAGCTGTCGTTCGACGATTTCCTAATGCTCGATTCAATCGGGGTGAATGAGGTGGCGGCTGAGCTTTGCCGCGTCATCGCCCGGCCGGATCTCGTGAACGGCGTGGAGTGCAGCCGATGACGCCGCGCCAGAAAGAAGTTCTGGACCTCATCCGCGATTGGATCGAAGCGAAAGGCATCTCGCCCAGCTACGGCGAGATCCAGACCGCACTGGAGCTCAAGAGCCGCGGCTGCGTCCATGCCCTCGTCACCCGCCTTGTCGAGGACGGCCTATTGATCCGGACGCCCGGCAAGGTGCGGAGCCTCCGGTTGGCGAAGCCCAATTTCGACGGCGTCTCAACTGCAGATCTGATCGCGGAGCTTGAGAGCCGCGGTTGGAAGCGGGCGGCATGATGGCCGGGCGGGCTCATCGGACTAGGCGCCTCAGCCAGGCCGAGCGCATGCGCCAGCATCGGGAGGAGCTGCAACTCGCCCTGGACCACGAACTGACGCTCGACCAGGCGCGCGAACGGCTCCACTCATATAGCGAGCATCTTCCCCGCCTTGCCGGCCCTAGCCAGGCGATGCGCGCCGACCCGCCGCGTCCATTTTGGTGGGAGCGCGACTGATGGGCGCCTGTCGCATTCCGGGCTGCACCAAGCCGGCTAAGGACGGGCAGCTGATGTGCTGGCCGCATTGGCGCCGGGTGCCGCGGCCGCTCAACCGCGCAATCTTCGAGACGGTCTACGATGCCGACCGCCGCGCCTATTACGCGAACGTCGAAGAGGCGGTCCGCATCATCCAAGAGAAGGAAGCTTCGGAGGCGGCCGATGGCTAAGTCGTTCGGCGCCATCGCCGGCAAGGCGATCCGCACGGCCGCGGGGAAGGCGGACAGCCACAGGAAGCTGATGGGCGCCGTTCGGGCCTCCTGCCGGCGCCAGGGCATTAGCGACGACGATCGCAAGGCCATCCAGCTCCGGGTGACTGGCAAGGGGTCGATGGCCGACATGACACCGGCCGACATCGGCAAGCTGCTCGATCACCTCAATCAAGGCTGGAAGGGGCCGATGGGCCACCGCGCGCATGTCGGGAAGATCCGCGCGCTTTGGTGGACGCTCTACTGGCTCGGCGCCGTCGCTGAGCCAAACGAGGATGCGGTCAACGCCTTCGTCGCGCGCCAGACTGGCAAGCAGAAGATCCAGTTCCTAGGCCACAAGGAGGCGTATCGGGTCATCGAGGCGCTGAAGTCCTGGGCGGCACGGGAGGGCGTCCGGTGGCCGGACCAGGCGCGCTTCAACGCTCTGGTCGCTACTAGCCCCGAGATCACGATCCCGCGCCTTGAGCGCCACGCCGTCCTCGACGCGATCGCGGCGAAGCTGCGCAGCGCGGGCCTGCTTATGGCCGGCTACGAGGGCTATTGCGAACGCGCGCTCACCCTGAGCTGCAACCATTGGAGCTGGTCCGAACACCAGCTCGATGCCGGCATCCGCCTGCTCGGCAAGAAGCTGCGCCGCCATCTGGATAAGCGGGGCGAGGCTGGATGACCCGCGCAGCCCATCACTTCCCGCTGCCTGACCAGCTGCCGATCCCGCGCGATGTGCAGGTCGGACCAGGCTGGGGGGCGCAGATGCGCGAAATGGCCGATCATATCGGCCCCTATGCGACGCTGCTGATCGTCGATCGGTGGGGCGGCCAGCAGGTCTATGTCGCCGCGGATCCGGCGCGCAACGTCTTCCGCGATGCGATCGGCGCCGCCGCGGCCGAGACGATGAGCCGGATCTATGGCCGCGAGACGCTCAAGGTCCCGACCGGCAAGCCGGCGCTCGCCCAGGCCCGCCGCGCGCCGATCATCGCAGCTGTGCGAGCGGGCGAGATGACGGGCGCCGAGGCGGCTGCGCGCCTGAGGGTCAACCGAACCTACATCTCCGAGTTAATCAACCAGCGGGACGAGTGGGACCTCCCACTGCACGAACAGGACCGACGCCGCGTCCTCGCGGCTCTCGATCGGCGCGATCCGCGCAACCACCCCGAGGATTGGGCCGATGCCCCTAGCGCGGGTCGTCGCCGCTCAGCTGGTCAAATGGAGCTTTTCGACGAGGGCGAGGCGGAGTAAGACTCCCCCACCGTCCGCTTCCCCGAGCCCGCCTCAGGGTCAACCTGTTGACGGCGTACTAGCTCCCCCAAAATCGCCATGAAGATGCTGTTGCAACGGCATTTTTAGGGGCGGACCGTGTCCTTCGCTTTGATACTCCAGATCCTCTGGCCGATCGCGGTCATCGCGATCCCATTCGTCGTCGGCGCTGGTGTTCTTTGGCTGAAATCGCAGTTCCCGACCCGCGCCGAACTAGAAGCTCTGGGAAAGAAGCTCGAAGGCGAAATCGACTCGGCTGCTGGAGACACGCGCGACAGATTCGAGCGCGGCTCGCGCAAATTCGCTGAGCATGACAGCCGCCTCGCCCTGGTCGAAAATGACTGCAAAGCCTCGCCGACCAAGGGCGATCTTAACCAAGGCATGACTGTGCTCGCTGGGCGAATGTCTGGTGTAGAAAGCGGCCTCAAGGGAGTCGAAAAGCAGCTCAGCACTCAGCACGACTACCTCCGCACCCTTCTTGAGCGCGGGCTCAGCCAGTGATCCCGGCGATCATCCTTCCGGTCATCCGCCGCGCTATTCTAGACCTGTTGTTCGACGTCGGCGGCGAGCACAACGACGACACCCTAACCATGCTGCTCAATCAGCTCGGCCACAGGGTTGCCCGCCGCGATGTCGCCGAGCAGCTGCGTTGGCTTGCTCAGGACGACGGTTGCCGGCTGATCGAGGTTGATGAGCTTGGCCCTTATCTAGCCGCGCGGATCCTGAGCGATGGCCGCGACGTCGCCGAGGGCCGACTGCTCATCGAAGGCGTCTCCCGCTTCAAGACCGGGGATTGAGCCATGGCCGGCAAATCCTCGATCGAGCAGCTGCCCGATCCTATCATCGCCGAGATCCACGCTGCGCTGAAGCGCAAGGCGACAATTGATCAAATCGTATGGATGCTGAAGGGGCTCGGCGCCGACGTTTCTCGCTCTGCGGTCGGACGCTACTCCAAGCAATATGCCGACCTGGCCTCGCAGCAGCGCGAGATCGCGATTGTCGCCAAGAATTTCGCGGGCGAGTTCGGCCAGGCAGATGACATGCAGGGGCGCCTGCTGATCCAGCTCGCCACCACGCTCGCGTCCCGGATCGCAATGGGCTTGGCGGCCGACGACGATCCCGACATGGGCCTGAAGGATCTTATGAACCTCGGGCGGGCGGTGAAGGACATCACGTCGGCCGCAAAGATCGATGTCGATCGCGAAGCGAAAATCCGCAGCGAGGAAGCCGCCCGCGCGCGTTCCAAAGCCGCCAATGACGCCGAGGCCGCGGGCAAGGCCGCTGGTGCATCTCCGGAGACGATCGACCGGATCAAACGCTCGATCCTGGGCATCAGTTAAATGACCGGCACGACCACCGTTGCAGCAGGCTGGCGCGCGCCGGGCACAAGCGCCCCCGCCGGCTCGATCACGACCATTGCACTGGCGCTCGCCGAGCATGCCCGAGGCCATGGCATGGTGGTCGTTCGCATGCTCTGTAGCCGCGTTCGCAATTCGGCCACGAAACACCTTCAACTGCGTGACGCCGCGAACAGGCTCTGGCTCGTCCGGGTTTCAGATCACCTGGCACCGATCGGCACCGGCTATGATCTGCCGCATTTCGATCTGGTCAGCCGGGACGGCACCACGGGCGCCGAAGCCGGGTTTTGCTGGTTGAACCAGGTCGCGCGTGGAGAAATCGTCTGGTCGCCGCCGGAGCGCAGCCGCCAGCGCCGCGGCCATCATGTTCGGGGCCAGAAGCACAAGCCGGGCGGTTGCAAATGAGCGCCCAGGAACCGCTGCCCGACGTCCTCCTCCCTTACCAGCAAGAGGGTATCGTCCTCAGTGACGAGAACCAGTTGCTTGTAGTCGAGAAGTCGCGCCGCACCGGCATCACCTATGGTTTCGCGGCCGACGCCGTCCTGGTCGCTGCCGCCAGTCGCGGCGGCATGGACGTCTTCTACATCGCCTACAATCTCGACATGACCCGCGAATTTATCGCCTATTGCGGGGACTTCACGAAGGCCTTTGACGAAGCCGCGACCACGGCCTCCGAGTTCCTGTTCGATGACGGCTCGAAAGAGGGCATTCTTGCCTTCCGCATCGACTTCCCGTCCGGACATTCGATCGTCGCCCTCTCCTCCAAGCCGCGATCGTTGCGCGGCAAGCAGGGCATGGTCATCATCGACGAAGCCGCCTTCCACGATCAGCTGGAGGAGCTGCTCAAAGCCGCATTCGCGCTGTTGATGTGGGGCGGCCGCGTCGTCGTCATCTCCACCCACGACGGGGCCGACAACCCCTTCAATTCCTTGATCGAAGATATCCGGGCCGGAAAGCGCAAGGGCGTGGTGATGCGGCTCACCCTGGAGGATGCGCTCGCCCAGGGCCTGTACCAACGCATCTGCCTTCGCACTGGCAAGCGGTGGTCGCCCGAGGCCGAGGCCGCCTGGGAAGCGGATCTGCGCGCTACCTACGGCGAAGCAGCCGAGGAGGAGCTGGACGTCATCCCGGCGCGCGGATCCGGCACCTATCTAGCGCGCGCCACGATCGAGCGGGCGATGCGACCGGAACTGCCCGTTATCCGCATGCGCTGCCCGGACGGCTTCGAGCGCGAGGCCGACGCCTATCGGACCGATTGGGTCCGCGAGTTCCTGGAGGAGCATATCAAGCCGCTCCTCGACGGCTTCGATCGGACCAGGCGCAGCTTCTTCGGCCAGGACTTCGCCCGGTCAGGCGACGTTTCACCGATCGCCTTCGGGCAGCATGATCTGGCACTGCGCAAGATCTGCCGCTTCATCCTGGAGATGCGGAACGTGCCGTTTCGCGAGCAGGAGTTCATCCTCAACTGGATCATCGAGCGGCTGCCACTGTTCGCCGGGGGAAAGATGGATGCCCGCGGCAACGGCTCGGCTCTGGCCGAAGCTACCCAGCAAAAATGGGGCTTCGAACGCGTCGAGGCCGTGATGGCGAGCGACAAGACCTATCTCGCCTTCATGCCCAAGCTACGCGCCGGCATCGAGGACGAGACATTCCTCATCCCTAAGGACGAAGGCACGCTCGAAGATTTCCGCATGATCAAACAGGTCCGCGGCGTGCCGAAGATCCCGGACCGCTCTGTCATCTCAAAGGCCGATGGCTCCAAGGGCAAGCGCCACGGCGACAACGCAATCGCCTGCATGCATCTGGTAGCCGCCATGGACGAGGACATAGGGCCGATCGACTTCCACACCACTGGACCGCGCGAGGCGCCGGCCGGGGACTTCGTCACCACCACCCGCGGCTTCGGCACTATCGCCCGCCGCTCCGAATTCGGAGGGTTCCATGTCTAAGCTGCCCAAGCGCTACAGCGCCGCGCGCAGCGGCGCGACTGCGATCGTCCCCGCGCCGCGCAACGCCCATCTGCCTGCCGAGCTGGTGGGTGAGATCGCGTCAACCCATGACGGCCGCGATATCACCCGCCCGTGGATCTACGAGCTGGAGGAGTTCCGCGACCTGCGACTGCAGGGCGCTGTTGATTGGGGCGTCTACGACAAGATCCTGCTCGACGACCAGGTCAAGTCCTGCCTCCAACAGCGGCGGAGTGCGATCACATCGCGCGAGTGGAGCATGGCCTCGGGGGAACCGGGTGAGCCCCGCGCGGATGCCGCGGCCGAGGCGCTGGAGAAGAACCTGATGCGCCTCAGTTGGACCCGCAAGACTGGGCTCATGCTGCGCGCGCCGTTCTATGGCATCGCCGTCGCCGAGATGCTTTGGGAGGTTCGGGACGGGCTGTTTCAATTCGGCGCCTGCAAGGTCCGGCACGCCCGTCGCTTCCGCTATGACAAGGACGGCAAGCTCCGGTTGATCACGCCGAAGAACCTGCGAGGCGAAATCTTGCCCGAACGGAAATTCTGGGTGGTGACATCCGGCGCCGACGACGACGATCAGCCCTACGGCCGGGGCCTGGCCGAGTGGCTTTACTGGCCGACGCTGTTCAAGCGCAACGGGATCCGCTTCTGGAACATCTTCCTCGACAAGTTCAGCGTTCCGCCGGCTAAAGGCACCTATCCTCGCGGCACATCACAGGCCGAGATCGACAAGCTGCTGGGCGCGATGATGGCGCTCGCCAATGATAGCGGCGTCGCCATTCCTGAGGGCACTATTCTAGAATTCATGCAGGTCGCCTCCAACGGCATCGATTTCGAGAAGATGCCGACCTTTATGGACGACGCCATCAGCCGGATCATTCTCAGCCAGACGATGACCACCTCGGCCTCCGCCTCAGGCCTCGGATCGGGACAAGCCAACGTCCATGCCGGCGTTAAGCAGGAGGTGATCACCGAAGACGCCGACATGCTGAGCGATAGCTTCACGGAAGGACCGGCGCGTTGGTTCACCGATTACAATTTCGGTGCGGACGTCGCCGCGCCCGTCCTCACCTACCTGGTCGAAGAAGAGGACGATTTGAAAGCGACTGCCGAGACCGACGAAGTCCTGGAGCGCGTTGGCTGGGTCCGCAGCGAGGAGAGCTTCAAGGACGTCTATGGCGACGGCTACGAGCGCAAACCGGCGGTGCCGGCCCCTCCGGCGCCTACCGGCCTGAAAAGGCCCCCAGAGGCCGCAAATGACGCCGAGACGGGGGCTAATCCGGCCAACGTGGTCAACTTCGCCGAGCCGGCCGAGGGCGATATCGTCGACCAGGCCCTCCAGCAGATCATGGCCGATGAGGGTTGGCGCACCGTTGCGGATAATCTCGGCGTCCCTTCGCTCATCGAGGAGCTGACCAAAGCCGGCAGCCCGGCCGAGGTTGAGGCGATCCTCAAGCGCGAGGCGGAGCTGGGCGACCAGAGCGGTTTCGTCGAGCACTTGGAGCGCGCCGGCTTCGCGGTGAAGATGGCGGCCACTGCCGGCGAGGACGGCGCGTGAGACACGTAGGTCCCCTTCACCTCGCTCCTCAGGCCGGCGCTTGTTCAGCTCGACTCGATGAGCTTGACCGGGAAGAGTTCTGGGCCATAGCGCGGCGCCTTCGCCCCGATCTGTCGCGTGACCGTTACGATCGCCTATGGATCGGGTTTCAGGCCGCCAAGGCCCAAAGGGCCTTCAATTGACTGGGGCTCGGGTCGACATCCGCCCGCTCATAGGGCTCCCGCCCGAGGACACGTTCCGCGCCTTCCGCGGGCGCGATGAACTGCGGCTCACGACCAAATGGCACGAGATGTGGCAGGAGGAGCATGCGCGGGCCTTCACCGTCGCTAAGGTGGCTCGGCTCGATCTGCTCGACACGATCCGCAATTCGCTGGCAGACGTCCTCGCCAATGGCGGGACTTTCGAGCAGTGGAAGGACCGGATCATCCCCGACCTGCAGCGCGCCGGCTGGTGGGGCCGGGTCGAAGACAAGAGCCTGACGGGTACGAGCGCGCCCGTCTTCATCGGACCGCGGCGGCTGGAGACGATCTACCGGACCAATATGCGTGTCAGTCGCGCTGCAGGCCAATGGGCGCGGATCCAGGACCGCAAGGATGTTGCTCCATTCCTCCGCTACTCGGCCGTCATGGACGATCGGACGCGGCCGCTCCACCGCCAGTGGCACGGCACCATCCTTCCGGTCGACCATCCCTGGTGGGACACGCATTTCCCGCCCTGTGGTTGGAATTGCCGCTGCACCGCGACCCAGCTCAGCGAGCGCGATCTCCGCGCGCGCGGCTGGGAAGTGAATAAGGCGCCGCCACCTGAAGGCCCGCCTTCGCGCTTTTGGCGCGCCGGATCGCCGACGCCAGAAGCCGTTCCTGCCGGCATCGATCCAGGCTGGGCGTATAATCCTGGCAAGGCGAGCATGCGCGCGATCGCCGACAAGGCGGCTGCCACGCTCGAAGCCCAAGCCGGCGGAGATCTGGCCGGCGCGCGAGCCGCGGTGCGCGACCTGGTTGACTCGCCCGCCTTCCTGCAGGCGTTGGACGAACCCGGCACGGCCTTTCCGGTCATGGTGCTCGACGACGAGGTCCGGGCACAGATCAGCGCACAAGGCCATGTCGCAATGCTCTCATCCGAGACCTACGCGAAGCAGCGCCGCAATCATCCCGAGCTGCTCGCCGCGGATTATCGGCGCCTGCCTGACATTGGAGCAGCGCCCGACCTCATTTTCCAGCAGGACGATCGGCGCCTGATCCTGACGCGCGCCGCGGACGGCCGTTGGATGAAAGCCGTAGTGAAGGTCACGGCCGATCGCGGCGAACTGTTTGTGATCAGCCTCCAATACGCGCGCGCGGCCGAAATCGCCCGCTTGCGGCGACGCTTCAAACTGGTCTTCGGGCAATGGGTCGGCGCAATCGCGGCGCTGATCGCAGCCGGCGTCACCGGCGAGCAGGCACCCGAGGAAGCCGACGACGTGGAAAATGACGCATGACCGGCCCGGACGATCACGAGGATCAAGGTGTCAACGATGCTGGAAAGGTGCGACGCGCGGCGAGGACTCCCACATCCCTCGCATCACGCTCCAGGCCAATGGCCCGTGCTACGGCAGGGAGGTTCACCGTGTCGCGCGCGTCGCGACTTCCATATAGGCGGCCGACGCTTGCTGATCAACGAACGCTACAGCCCCAGGCGTATCTCGTCCCCGAAGAGGTCGGGCAGGGTCCGCAAGTGTTCCGACAATTGCTCCAGCATGTCGCTCTCCTGCTGAGGCTCGTTGTGTCGCCAAGGCCCTTTCTGCTCTATTACGGCCTTCATGTTCAGCGTCAGAACCCGGTAGTCAAGGACGTAGAGCCGGAGCTGTTCGAGCTTCTCATTCACCTCGGCACTAAACACGAACCTTGCCGCCGACATCGCATTATGAAAGCGCAGCGCGGTTTCGCCGGTCGGTGGTTTCGCCTCCCTCATTATATCGACGAGATAGTCTCGAATCCCGACGTACACCTCCATGCGGCGATCGAACAGCGCATGTCGGTAGGCGAGTTCCGCCAGCCGCAGCTGCCGTTCGAGTATCTCGTTTTGACGGGCTGCGCTCGCCGTCTGCTGTCGCGAGATGTCAAGCTGTCTCCGCCCGAGGACGAAGGCACCGGTCACCGCCGCGAAGCCGGTGCTGAGCGTAGCGAACGCCTCCCAAGTGAAGCTAGGCCAATCGATCATATCCGCGTTCTACACCGCGAGGTTGATCACACCAATCTTTCCGCCGCGAGGCGGGAGCCGGGGCGTTGGCGCGCCCCGAGCCGGCGGCATCGACCCGCCATGAGCCAGCTGTACCAGGCTGGAATCACCCCGCCACCCGCGCGACGGGCGGAGGGGTTCATGAGAGACCTTTGTCATGGAGTCGAGTCCAAGGGAGGGCGCGCCTTCGCCCGTCCGTTGCGCGAGCTGCCGCGCCCTGCTGTTCAAAGCCTCGGCGAGTGCAATCGCCGGGGTGATCGAGATCAAATGCCGCCGCTGCGGCACAATCAACTCTTTGAGGCCCGCGAGCCCTTCATCGACCGCCAGCTGAGCGGCGCGAAGGAGCGTGCCTTGTGGATCTACCTCCCCAATACCACCCCGAAGTCGATGACTTTCGGGGCCTCTCACTCTGCGCCGGCTACGCCGGCCTCGATCTCGGCCTGCACATCGCCGAGCCCCAATATCGAACTGTATGTTTCGTCGAGCGGGAGAGCCATGCCGCGGCCACTCTCGTGGCACGGATGGCGGACCAGGCCTTGGGTCAGGCGGCTATCTGGGACGATCTTAGAACCTTCGACGGCCGCCCGTGGCGCGGCCGCCTTCATCTCGTCACTGCAGGCTATCCCTGTCAGCCCTTCAGCCATGCCGGGAAGCGCGGAGGCTCATCGGACCCTCGGCACCTCTGGCCCAGCGTCGCCCGGATTATTGGGGAGGTCGAACCCGAGTGGGTCTTCTGCGAGAACGTCGAGGGACACTTGTCCTTGGGCTTCTCCGATGTCCTCGGCGACCTTCGACGCCTGGGCTACTCGACTAAGGCGGGCCTGTTCACGGCGCGAGAAGCGGGCGCTCGCCACCGCCGGCGCCGGCTCTTCTTCCTGGCCCACGCCGACCGCTTCGGATGCCGGCTATTTCCCGGATCTGATCATCGAGGAGGGGTCGCTTCGGACCACGTCGCCGATGAACATCCCGGCGCACAGCGGCGGCCAATATGCCTTGGGGGAGAGCGCGCGCACTTGGACATCGCTTTGGCTGATCATGAAGGCGCTGGGCTGGACGCCGACGACGGCGATGTACCCATCTTCGCCCCCGGTCCGGGTGAGCTTTCAGCATGGCAGGACCTCCTTTGTCGGCGCCCTGATCTCCAACCCGCGCTTCTACGAGATGGTAATGGGATGGCCGATCGAGTGGACCGAACCAGAGGCGCCGGCAACGGAGTTTGCAGCCTGGCTGCGGCGCTCGCGTGGGCTGTTCTCAAGTCTGCTTTCCACCATGACGGCGGAGGATGGGAGGGCCTGAAGCCGGCTCTTTGAACTGTGAAATGCTATCGACCGCGATCAGGCCACCCGGCCACGCCTTTTCCGTGAAATCCCTAGGATTCCCGCGGCTTTCGGCGAACCGGGAAGAGCCTGATCGCGGAAGTGTGAAATCGAGCCGATTCGGCGCGGTTGCAAGAGAGATGCAACAGACGTTCAGCGCGATCGGAAGCGCCGATTGGCCATTTATTGATTTAGGGTTTGGTCACAGGCCGCTGCGCGGCCGGAGTGGCGGAAAACCGCCATTTCCATCCCTCCATGTCCCGGCATATCCCACGAAATCCCGGCCACCCACTCTCTTCACACTTCATGGCCAGTTACAACGACGGCCCTGACGGGCCCGTCGCTACTTGATCTTGGCTTCCTTGAACTCGACGTGCTTGCGCACGACCGGGTCGTATTTGCGGAAGGTCATCTTCTCGGTGATGTTCCGGGGATTCTTCTTGGTCACGTAGAAGAAGCCGGTGTCGGCGGTGCTGACGAGCTTGATCTTGACCGTGGTCGGCTTGGCCATGACAGCCTCTCTGAAATTGATCGGGACGAAAAAAGAAAGCGGCGAAACCGCCGCCTTGTTCCGCGCCGCCTCTGCCGCGCGAAGGCCCTTATGTCAAGACCGGGGCTCCTTCGGCCCGGGGTGCGGCCACCGCATCTCTACCAGATTGCATGGTTAATGATCCGGTAACCATAGAGGTGCATTGTCACGCGCTAGAGGAGTGGGGCCATGCGGGACCAGATTGACGGCATGATGGTGGTGCGGGCCGAGCTCTGCGACCGGCTCGACAGCCTGCAACGGGCGATGGCGCGAGCGAACGTCCGCGATTTCTCCCAGCGCATCGCCGCGATCCGCACCATGGCCTCGGCCTATGGCATGATCCCCGTAATCTGCCTGTGCGACGCCTTCGACCGCGCCGTCCGTGCCCAGCCGCGCGGCTGCCCGGCCGGCCTGTATTTCGACCGCCTGCGCGACGCGATCGGCTGCCAGGCGCAAAGCGAGGATGTCAGCGAAGCTCTGCTCGCCTCGATCTCGATTCGCCTGCGCGCCTAGACTTCGATTGTTTTTTTCCAGAAGAAAGAAGACCCTCACCCTGCCCTGTCCCGCAAGCGGGAGAGGGTTAGAAAGGTGGCTCAAGCGCACTCCTTCTCGCGCTTGCGGGATTGCGGCCGCAGGTTCGTCCCCCGGACGAACCCAAGAGCGGTCGCAATGGTTGGGATGAGGGTCTACTTCTTACTTCCCGGTTCGCGCTAGACACCGGCCATGGAAGCCCTCCTCACCAGCTTCGTCGCGGCCTTCCTGTGCGCGTGGGGCGGCAAGGCGCAATTGCTGGCGGCAACGCTCGCCGCCGGCACCAGGAAACCGGGCCAGGTCCTGGCAGGCCTGGTCCTCGCCGCCGCCGCGAGCAACAGCATCGCCGCTTTCGCTGGCGACTGGATCGCAACCACGATCACGATTCGCGCGATGACCCTGCTGACCGCGCTCGCCTTGCTGTTCGCCGGCATCTCCGGCCTGATCCCCCGCAAACAGAAACCGGAGGCCGCGGCCCGCCTGCCGCTGCTCGCTACCTTCATCCTCTGCCTCGCCGCCGAAATGGGCGACAGCATCCAGTTCCTCACCTTCGCTTTTGCCGGCCGCTTCGACAGCGCGCCGCTGGCGGCGGCGGGCGCGACCGCGGGGCTGGTCGCGGCCTGCATCCCGGCAGTCGCGCTCGGCGACACGCTTCAGACCATCGTGCCGGTACGCGGCATCCGCTGGGCGGTGGCGGCGATAATGCTGATCACGGGGTTCATCGTCGCCATGAAGGCGCTGCAACTGACCTAACCGCCCGCACCGGGGATTGCGGCCCCACGCTGCACCGCGCCACGAGACGAGGATGACGCGATGCCGAATTGCATGGGCCGCCCCCTCCGGCTTTGGACAACAGGCGACCTCCGTCCCGCTATCCTGCATTGCGCTCCTCTGGCTGTTTCGATTGGGCGCCTATTTCGCAACATCCCTCGGAGCGCGGCGCGGGTTACGAAAGACTCCGATCCTTCAGAAGCCGTTGCGCTACGGCTGGTCCGCAGCGGCATAGGGTTTCTGGAACGGCGATGATAGCGGCAACGTATGCCGGGCCGACCTGAGTCGCTGGCACGCGGCCAGTTGCAGCTTTCTGTCCTTAGGCGGCGAGCGGCTGGCCTATCCATCCCACGCTTCGCGCTGAGCAATAGCGAGGCGGAAGACCTGGAGACGACCTTGATCGCAAGCGGTGCGCCTGCGACGCCCGGGTTGAAGACCGGCTGATCTAGCCCTAGGCGGCCCTCATGGTCGTCACCCGCTTCGCCCCGTCTCCGACCGGCCGGCTCCATGTCGGCAATATCCGCACTGGCCTGCACAATATGCTGTGGGCGCGCCGGAATGGCGGCGTTTTCATCCTGCGGCTCGACGATACAGATCGGGAGCGGAGCACCGAAGCCTTCGCGATCGCCATCCGCGAGGATCTGGCATGGCTCGGCCTCGATCCCGACGCGGAGCACCGTCAGTCGGTGCGGTTCCCCCATTATGAAGCGGCGCTGGCGCGGCTGACGGAGGCGGGCCGGGTCTATCCGGCCTATGAGACGGCGCAGGAGCTCGACCTCAAGCGCAAGGTGCTGCTCGGGCGCGGCCGGCCGCCGGTCTACGACCGCGCCGCGCTCGACCTGACCGCGGACGATCGCACCCGGCTCGAGGCGGAAGGGCGGCGGCCGCACTGGCGGTTCCGGCTCGATCATGAAACGCCGATCGCCTGGGACGATCTGATCCGCGGCCACCAGCATCTCGACCCCGCCTTGCTCAGCGACCCGGTGGTGCGGCGCGAGGACGGGAGCTGGCTCTACATGCTGCCGAGCGTGGTCGACGATATGGAGATGGGCGTGACCCATGTCGTGCGCGGCGAGGACCATGTCACCAATACCGGGCTGCAGATCCAGATGTTCGAGGCGCTCGGCGCAGCGCCGCCGGCCTTCGCCCACGAGGCGCTGCTGGTCGGATCGGAGGGGAAATTATCCAAGCGGCTCGGCTCGCTCGGCGTCGAGGCGATGCGCGAGGCGGGGATCGAGCCGGTCGCGATCCTGGCCAAGCTGGCGCGGATCGGCACGTCCTTGCCGGTCGAGCCGGTCGTCTCCGCGGAGCCTTTGATCGGGAGTTTCGACTTCGGAACCTTCGGGCGGGCGCCGGCGCGATTCGACATGGAGGAATTGACGGCGCTGAACGCGCGGATCGTCCACCAATTGCCGTTCGACCGAGTCGCGGATCGGCTTCCGTCCGGGATGAGCGAAGGCGACTGGAGCGCGATCCGGCCCAATCTGCGCAATGTCGCCGAGGCGGCGGACTGGTGGGAGATTCTGCACGGCCATGTCGCGCGCGCCGCCGCGCCGGAGGACCGCGACTTTCTCGGCCTCGCGGCGGACGTCGCGGGCGAGATCGACTGGAGCGATGCGCCCTGGCCCCAGCTCATTGCCCGGCTGAAGGCGGAACGCAGCGGCAAGGCCCTGTTCCACCCGTTGCGCCAGGCGCTGACCGGGCGCGACAGCGGGCCGGAAATGGCGGTTCTGCTGCCGCTGATCGGACGCGACGAAGCGGTGTTGCGCCTGCGTGAGGCCGCCGGACTCCAGGCCTAGCGCAGCATCGTCATCGCCCACAGAAGGCGGCGACGTTGTGATTTCCCGCATTCGGTGACGCTGCAAAGCGGGGGCGAGCGCACCTCATCGTGCCCAGCATTAATGGTATAGTATAACATGACGAGATAATGTATCATCGTCTCACGCCGGCATGGCGCCGGTGCCAAGACGAGGAGAGTCGTCATGCCTGAAACCGGCTTTTTCGCGCAAAAGCGCAACAGCCCGGCCAGCCTGGGGCTGGTCATCCTGTTCCACGGTGCCCTGATCGCCGCCGTGGTTCTGATCAAAGGTCCCGCGTTCATCCGTGCGATCGACGCGCCGATCGTGATCACGGCGATACCGATCGATCCTGACCCGCCCCGCGTTCCCCCGCCGCCGCAGCCCAACCAGCCCCCGCCGCAACGGCCGCAAGACCCCGTCGATCAGGTCCGGCCGCTGGTTCCGACTCCACCGACCGGACCCGTGTTCGACCCGGGGCCCCCGCCGAACCAGTTCGCCAGCAACACCGCCGGCTCCGGCATCGCCGATATTCCCCAGCTGCCGCCCGAGCCGCCGCGGGTGCCGGTGCGGCGCGCCGCGCAGGTCGATCCGCGCAGCCAGCTGCAGCCGCCCTATCCGGCCTCGGAGCTGCGCGCCCAGCGCGACGGCCGAGTCCAGGTGCGGGTGACGATCGGCGCCGATGGACGTGTGATCGACATCGCTCTGGTCTCGGCGACGAGCGACGCCTTCTGGCGGGTGACCCGCGAGCAGGCGCTGCGCAGTTGGCGGTTCCGCCCGGCGACGGAGGACGGGCGCCCGGTTCAGGAAACCCGGGTGATGTCGCTGGTGTTTCGGATTACCGACCAGGGTTGATCGATCTGATCAATCCTTCCGTTCGCTGAGCTTGTCGAAGCCCTTCACTTCTTTCCGGCGTGAAGAAGGAAAGAAGGCCCTTCGACAGGCTCAGGGCGAACGGTGTAGCTTTCAGTCACTCCTCACGCGTTGCAGCGGACGTCGCCCGAGCCGGATTTGCTGATTGTGCAACGGGCCGGCCCGGCGATGGTGATGTCGCCCGAGCCGCGCAGCTCGACGGTCGCTGTCTGGGTGGCGCGGATGCCGATGTCGCCGGAGCCGGCCAGGGCGACGGTAGCGGCTTCGGCCTGGAGCTGGGCGAGGCGCAGATCGCCCGAGCCATTCAGCGAGGCGGTCGTCTGGCGGGCGGTGCCGGCCGCGGTGATGTCACCCGAGCCGGTGAGCGTGAAGCTCGCCTGGTCGGCTGTGAGGTTGGCGATGCTCATGTCGCCAGATCCGGTGACCGCTCCGGCGAAGGCGGGACCCTGGACCCGGTCGATGCGCATCTCGCCGGAACCGGTGACGGAAGCGGCGGCGAGCGCGGGCATTGTGACGTGGATGGTGAGGCCGCGGTGGCTGCCCCATGAGAACCAGTGGCCGCTGCTGTCGCGCAGGCCGATCCGGAGCTGGCCGTTTTCGTTGACGATCTCGAGCCGGTCCAGCATCGCGCTATCGCCCTCGGCGCGGACCGAAGCGGCGCCGCCGACGGTGACGACGACGTCGGGCGAACCGGACAGGGCGATCTTGTCGAACGCGCCGGCGACAGGGAAATCGCGCTGGGCGATCGCGCCGCTCTCCTCGGCATTGCCGGCGGCGTGACAGCCGGTGACGAGGGCGGCGAGGGCGGCGGCGCCGAGCAAGGCGATGGTGCGCATCGAATCTCTCCTGACTGTGTTATGAAGATAATACACGGTGTCCGGATCGGGCGCAACATCAAAAAGGCGGCCCGTTTCCGGACCGCCCTTTGATTGGCGCCTATCCGCCCGGAGAAGCCGGGCTCAGGCCTCGATCTTCACCTTCAGGTGGAGGACCGACGCCTTGTTCAGGATGTCGAGCAGCTTTTCGAGCGCCGCCTTCTCGTCGATCTGCTCCATCGCGCCGAGCTCACGGGCCAGGCGGGTGGAGGCAGCTTCGAAAATCTGCCGCTCCGAATAGCTCTGCTCGGGCGCGTCGTCGGGCCGGAACAGGTCGCGGACCACTTCGGCGATCGAAACGAGGTCGCCCGAATTGATCTTCGCTTCATATTCCTGCGCGCGGCGCGACCACATGGTGCGCTTCACCCGGGGCTTGCCCTTCAGGGTGGTGAGCGCCTCCTGCATGGTCTTGTCGGAGGACAATTTGCGCATGCCCACGCTTTCCGCCTTGTTGGTCGGAACGCGCAGCGTCATCTTTTCCTTCTCGAAGCGCAGAACGTACAATTCCAGCTGCATGCCGGCAATGTCCGTGCTCTGCAGCTCGATCACACGGCCGACGCCGTGCTTGGGGTAAACGACATAATCGCCAACGTCGAAGCTCAACGCTTTCGTTGCCATCAAAAAAGACCTTCCTATGGAATATCACCGCCTGTGCCGGAATAACCCGCATCCGCCCCAAAAGACGCAGTTCGATAAATCCGGTTGTGCGGCAATTCGTCGTTGAACACCGTGTGCGGATGCGAGGACATCCGCTTCGATGTCTAACATATAGCAGGAAATCAGTCGGAAAGCTAGGGTGCTAGGGTTTCGGCACCCAGCCGCGGTTGCGCACGGCATCCACGCTCCACGGGCCGGGACCGGCGGCGGAGATGTAGAGGAAGACGAAGCAATAGAGAATCGCGGCGTCGCCCATATTGATCACGGGGAAGAAACCTTGCGGCGCATGGCCCATGAAATAGGCGACCGCCATCTCGCCGGCGCAGACGAAGGCGACCGAGCGGGTGAACAGCCCCAATGCGAGCAGCGCGCCGCCGACCAGCTCGATCAGGCCGGCGAACCAGATCAGGGTGAAGGGCGCCGGCATCGGCATCGGCGAGCCGGGCGGGAAGCCGAGCAGCTTGACCGCGCCATGCTCGAGGAAGAGCAGGGCCGCGACGATGCGCAGAACGCTGAGCAATATCGGGACCAAAGGCGACGGCCGCACGACGATCAGTCTCCCTCACCCGGAGCGGCGGAGAAGAATTTCTCGAACTTGCCGTCTTCGCCCTTATGCTCGTCGGCGTCGGCGGGGCTGTCCTTCTTGCGGGTGATGTTGGGCCATTCCGCCGAATAGGTGGTGTTGACCTCGAGCCATTGCTCGAGGCCGCTCTCGGTATCGGGCAGGATCGCCTCGGCGGGGCATTCGGGCTCGCAGACGCCGCAATCGATGCATTCGGAAGGATTGATGACGAGCATGTTCTCGCCCTCGTAGAAGCAGTCCACCGGACAGACCTCGACGCAGTCCATATATTTGCACTTAATGCAGGCATCGGTGACGACGTAGGTCATGGCTTCGCTCTCTCCCCCTGCAGTCCCTAGTCGTGGCCGGCTTCGCTCGTCAATTCCGAATAGAGCGTCCGCGCCTCGGCGGGCGGGCCGCGACGGACCGGCAGCGCCTCGACCCGGAGCACCCGCACCGCGCCGCGTTGCGCGAAGCTGAGCACGTCGCCGACCTTCACCGCGGCATGGGCGCGGTCGACGAGACGGCCGCCGATGCGGATGCGGCCATTCTCGGCCATGGCCTGCGCCAGCGCGCGGGTCTTCACGATCCGCGCGAACCACAGGAATTTGTCGATCCGCAGGCTGTCAGCCATCCAGAAGCGTCAACGTCGCCGGATCGCGTTCGGCGTCAAAAAAAGCGTCGAGCACCGCCGCGAACGGCGCCGGATCGGCGGCAATTGCTTCGAACAGGGTCATCGAGGATTTGAGCTTCATTGCGTCGACGCCGCCGAAAATCGCATCGGCGCTCAGATTCCGGTGCGCGAGGACGGCCGCGGTGGATAATGCGAGGCGAGGCCCGAGCACGGGATGGGCAAGAAAGGCACGGGCTTCGGCCGCGGAAGCGATGGCGTAGAAAGTCGCCATCGGGCTGCGGCCGAGGCCTTCGATCTGGGGAAAGATGAACCACATCCAGTGGCTCTGCTTGCGCCCCGCCTTCAACTCGGCGAGCGCCTGGGGAAAGATTCCGGCCTGCGCGGCCACGAATCGATCGAGATCGAAGCCGGCCATTCAGCCCTTGATGGCCTGGCCGAAGGCGATGAGGTTGCCGTCCGGCGCCAGCACCAGCAATTCGCGCTGATTGTAGGGCTTGTCCGCCGGACCGTGGACGTCGGCCGGAGGCAGCGCGTCGAGCTTCGGCTTCAGCTCGGTATAGAGCGCGTCGACGTCGCGGGCGTCGATATAATAAGCGAAGCGGCGATTGCCCGGCGGCGCGCCGTCGTCGCCGCGATTCTGGAGAATGCGGATGCCGGCGCCCTCGCGTTCGACATAGGCATAATCGTCCATCCGGAAGAGCGTCTCGAAGCCGAGCACGTCCTCGAAGAAGGCGAGAGCCGCCGCGATGTCCGGCACGTGCATGAAGGGCGTGATCTGGATGAGATTTGTCATTGCGGGTCCTGACCTTCCGGCAGCGCCCAGTCGATCGGCGGCAGGCCGCGCGAGACCAGGAAGGCATTCGCCTTTGAGAAATGGCGGCAGCCGAAGAAGCCGGCATGAGCCGACAGAGGCGACGGGTGCGGCGCCTTGAGGACGAGATGATGGCCGCCCTGATCGAGGCCGCGCACGAACGCCGCCTTCTTTTGCGCGTAGCTGCCCCACAGCATGAAGACGATCGGATCGGGCCGGGCGGCGACGAGGCGGATAATCGCGTCGGTGAAGCGCTCCCAGCCGCGATCGCGGTGCGACGCGGCGCGGCCCATCTCGACGGTCAGCACCGCGTTGAGCAGCAGGACGCCCTGCTTCGCCCAATGTTCGAGGAAGCCGTGCCGCGGGCGGCCGATGCCGAGATCGCTCTCCAGCTCCTTGTAGATGTTGACCAGGCTCGGCGGTGGCGGCGTGCCGTGGCGCACCGAGAAGCACAGGCCGTGCGCCTGGCCAGGCCCGTGATAGGGATCCTGGCCGAGGATGACGACGCGCACCGTTTCGAGCGGCGTCAGATCGAGCGCGGCGAACCATTCCCCGCCCTTCGGGAAGATGCGCTTGCCGGCGTGCTTCTCCGCATGCAGGAACGCGCGCAATGCTGCCATATAGGGGCTGGCGAACTCCTCGCGCAGCGGCGCCAGCCAGCTTTCGTGCAGCCGGACGGCGCCTTCCGCCGCGTCGGTCACGCTTTATTCCATGCCTAGCGCCGGCGGCGCTGGCGCGCCCGCCAGTCGCGCACCGCGGCGAGCGTGTTGGTGACATGGTTGCGATAATCCATGTCGGTGTAGGAATAGATGATCCGGCCATTCGGCGCGATCACGTAGGAGGTGCGGTTGCTCATCGGCACGCCTTCGCGCAGCCGCACGTCATAGGCATGGATGGTTTCGGGCGTGGCGGTGGCGACCGGGAAGGCATTGCGGCAGCCTTCGACCGAGAAACGGCGCAGCGCCTCGTAATCGTCGGCCGACATGCCGATCACGCGCGCGCCGGCCCGCCGGAAATCGGCGGCCGCCACGGAGAAAGCGTGCGCCTCCAGCGTGCAGCCCTGAGTGAAGGCGCGCGGATAGAAATAGAGCACGACCGGGCCGCGGCGCAGCTGCTCGCGCAGGCGCAGCTGGAAAGGCTGGCCGGCAAGGGCGCCGCCGGTCCTGATATCGGGGGCCGCGGCACCAACCGGGAGCGCCGAGATGGCAGCGCAGGGAGCGAGGGCGAACGAGGTGGCTGCGAGCGGGGCGAGGAGGCGCATCGTGGGGGACTCCCTTGCTGGATTGCGCCGGCACGATAGTCCCAAGCGCCGGGCTTCGCCAGCGCCATTGGCCGCGCCGCGCCGTCCTGCTAGTCTGGCCCGCGGGCTCCAGCGGAGAAAGACGATGCGTATCCATTTGATGATCCTGGCCGCGGCGGGCGCGATCGGCGCCGCGACGCCGGCAATGGCGCTCCAGCCTGCACGGCCGGCCGCGGGCTGCCGTATCGCGCTGCCCGCCTCGGCGGACAATGAGAGCTTCACCAATGCCGGCCGCAGCGGCGCAGCGGCTTCGGCGCGGCAGGTCGGCGCGGTCTTCGCCACCGCCGCCTCGCATCTCTGCGCAACCGGCGTGGTGCGTCCCGCCAATGTCGCCCGTTATCGCAGCCTGCTGGTCCGCGACGCCGAGGGCGCGACCGATCCCAACATCTATGACGATGCCGAGGAGCATCCGGGGGCGCTGATCATCGAATATGCCTTCACCGGCGACGCTCCGCCGACCCAGGCTCAGGTCGAGGCCGCCTTGCGCTGCTGGCGCAACCCGCGCGGCGCCGGCTGCGCGACCGAGGATGTCGGGCCTTAGATTCGACTGGTCAGGTTCGATTTGAGTGCCACCCTCCGCCGCGCAGCGCGCTTGATTGCGCGCGCAAAGGCGCTAGCATTTGTATGATAAAAAGGGGGGAGAGCATCATGAGCTTCAGGGTCCTGGCCACTTGCCTGCTGGCGCTCGCGCAGCCGGCGACCGCCGCGGCGCAGCAGCCGACTTCGGCGGAGGACGATATCCTCAATCGGGTCATCTCGGTTCCGGTCCCGCGCGCCTATCGCGTCGATGGAACGGCGAACGGGGCGCGCTCGCAGGTTCGCAACGACGGCAATGTGCAGGGCGGCAAGGCGCTGCGCGTTGAGGTGCCCGGGCGCAGCGAGCAGGCCTGGACGACTGCGGTCTCCGTGCCGATCAACCGCGCGATCCATGCCGGCGACAATCTCGTTCTCGCGTTCTGGGCGCGGCTCGAGCAGGGCGACAATGGCGCGGTCAGCGCCTCGCTGCCCTATAATGCCGTCCAGCTGTCGGCCGCGCCTTACACGGCGCTGTTCAGCGGCGGCGTCACCGTCACGCCGACATGGCAGATGTTCGAAGTCACCGGCACCGCCAACCGCGATTATGCGGCCGACTCGCTCAACGTCGCGATCCACCTTGCGACGGGCCGTCAGACGATCGATATCGGCCCGGTCTTCGTCCTCAACATGGGGCACTAACAATGAGCGCCGGTCCCGCCGTCACGACGATCGCGCACCAGATCCAGCTCGCGGTCGCGCCGGTCTTCCTGCTCGCGGGAATCGGCTCGATCCTCAACGTGCTGGCCGGCCGTCTCGCCCGCGTGGTCGAGCGCGCGCGGCAGCTGGAGCGCGAATTCTCCTCGTTCGACGAGGAGACGCGCGAGGCGGCCAAGGCCGAATTGTGCATTCTCGACCGGCGGATGACGGTGGTGAATCATGCTCTCAGCGCCTGCACCGCGGCGGCCCTGTTCGTCTGCGTTCTGGTCGCGATGCTGTTCCTCGCCGACCTTGCCGATTTCAAATTCGGACGGCCAATCGCCTGGCTGTTCGTGATTTCGATGCTGCTCCTGATCCTGGGCCTGATCCTGTTCCTGTGGGAGGTCAGGCTGGCGATGCAGGCGCTGCGGCTTCGGCGGGAATCGATGCCGCATCGCCGGCCCTGAAGGCTTCCCGCAGCTGGTCGGGATTCACCGCCCCTTCCCACCGTGCGACCACGATCGTCGCCACCGCATTGCCGATGAAATTGGTGAGGCTTCGGCATTCGCTCATGAACCGATCGACGCCGAGGATCAAAGCCATGCCCGCCACCGGTATCGCCGGCAGCACCGACAGGGTCGCGGCGAGGACGATGAAGCCCGACCCCGTGACTCCCGCCGCGCCCTTTGACGACAGGATCGCGACCGCCATCAGGAGCAATTGATCGCCGAACGAGAGCGGGATGTTGCAGGCCTGGGCGATGAACAAGGCGGCAAGCGACATATAGATGCAGGTGCCGTCGAGGTTGAACGAATAGCCGGCGGGTACGACCAGGCCGACCACCGATTCGGGACAGCCGGCCCGCTCGAGCTTTTCCATCAGCAAGGGCAAGGCGCTTTCCGAAGAAGACGTGCCGAGCACGAGCAGCAGTTCGTCCTTGAGATAGCGGACGAGGCTGAAGATCGAGAAGCCGGCGATGCGCGCGATCGTGCCGAGCACGACGACCACGAACAGCAGTGAGGTCGCATAGAAGGTCAAAACCAGGGCCGCGAGATTGACGAGCGCCGAGACGCCATATTGGCCGATTGTGAACGCCATCGCGCCGAACGCGCCGATCGGCGCCGCGTACATCAGGATATGGACGATTCGGAACACGACCGAGGTCAGGATCTTGAGCAGATCGAGAACCGGTGCGCCGCGCGCCCCGGTCAGCGAAAGGGAGATGCCGAACAGGATCGCGACCAGCAGCACCTGCAATATCTCGCCTTCGGTGAAGGCGCTGACCAGGGTGGTGGGAATGATGTTGAGCAGGAATTTCCAGATGCTCTGATCGTGGGCCTGGGTGACGTAGGTCGAGACGGAGCTCGCATCGAGCGTTCGCGGATCGATGTTGAGGCCGGCGCCCGGCTGGACGACATTCGCGACGACGAGACCGATCACCAGGGACAAGGTCGAGACGGCGAGGAAGTAGCCCATCGCCTTGGCGCCGACCCGCCCGAACGCCTTCAGATCGGCCATGCCGGCAATGCCGGTGACGACGGTGAGGAAGATGACCGGCGAGATGATCATCTTGACTAGCTTGATGAAGCCCTCGCCGAGGGGCTTGAGCGACTGGCCGAGCCACGGCCAGAGCCAGCCGACGAGGATGCCGAGCGCGATACCGACCAGGACCTGGAAATACAGGCTGCGCCAGAACGGCCGGGCCGCTTTCGCCATCTTTCCTCCCCTGGGACGCTCCTGAAGCCGCGCCCGCCGACCCGGTGTTAATGAAGCGGGCGGCCGCTGTCAGGTTGAACTTTGCCGGCGCGAAGCGTTTAGGGCAGGGATGGACGACGAAGGAAACAGGGCGGCCCGCGAGGGAGCGCAGATCGCGCGCGTTGCGCTGATCGTCGCGATGATAGCGCTGGCGCTCTCCATCCTCGGGATGTTCCTGCCGATCCACTGACCCATGTCAGGTAAAACGCAGATGAAGACGGCTTCTTTGCTTGGACTGCGGAGAGAATTTCTTAGCCGTTGTAGACAAATCCATGATTCCGGCAGTTGACTGGCGGCGGGAGCGGAGTAGCTTCCGGTTCAGGCGACTCCATTTGCGCAAGGCCAGGCGCGAATCTTCGCTGTCGTGGAGACGTCCCGGGGACCGCCTCCAGCGAGAGGAGGACGATCGATGGCCCGCATGCTCAGCGCCAGCGCCCAGGCGCCGCGCCCCGCTTCGAACAAATTCACCGACCTCGCGGCGCTGAAGGCGATTGCCCAGGCGGCGATCGATGTCGAGCTTTTCACCATCCCGCTCTACATGACCAGCCTCTATTCGATCGAGGGCATGCACCAGATCAACTCCGCCGGTAACGAGCTCTATCTCGGCCGGTTGTGGCCCGGCGCGAAAAGCAGCGCGGCACCAGCCACGCCGAACGAGACCGCGTTCAACATCGTCTTCTCGGTCTTCATCCAGGAGATGCTCCACCTGCAGATGGCGGCGAACATGGCGGCGGTGGTCGGCGCCACGCCCGATTTCACCAGCGCGGCGCTGCAGGACGATCGGCACGGCTGGACCTGCTACGGGCCGGACAAGACCATCATTCCCAACATCATCGACCTGAAGGACACGGTGAACGAGGATCTCGCGGTCGATGTCGGGCCGCTCGACTGCGAGCGCATCCGCCTGTTCCTCGCCATCGAGCAGCCCGAAGCCGACGCGAAGAAGGCGATCAAGCACGACAAGCAGGGCGATTATTTCCCGAACGCGCCGTTCGCCGCCTGGAAGATCGGCGACGCGCTGCCGATGTTCGGCACGATCGGCTGGATGTACCAATGCTATTACGACTATCTGAACCTCAGCTACGACGACGGCTCCACCATGTGGGAAATGGTGTGGAAGCACGCATCGAAGAATGAGCCGGTCCAGAACGACATGTTCAACAGCGTCTCCGGCGGCCATCCGATGCGCGAGTTCATGGGATTCAACACGGTCGTCGCGCTCTCCTATCCCGACATCGCCTTCGAGCAGATGGTCTCGATGATGGACGCGATCACCGACCAGGGCGAGGGCAGCGTCATCAAGCGGGATGCGGCTTTGCTCTCAGCGGTGAAACCCCGTTACGTCTCCGACAAGGACGCGCTCGAATCCGATTATCCGAGCTTCGACGACAAGGGCGACCTCGCACCGTCGGCAGACGCCGCCGCCCGTTTCGGCAACGACCATGACGATCATTATGAGCGCTTCCAGCAAGTGCAGGCTTTGATCGACGCCGGCGAGATCACCACCTGGGCGGGCAATGCGAAGGTGGGTCACTGGCAGGCGGCCGACCTCAAGACCACGGAATACGACCAGAACCCCTATAATGACGTGCTGCCGAGCGCGGACGACATCGCCGGCGCCATGAACCGCCTCGCCGCGCAGCCGGACAGCCACACTCTGCTCAGCCAGGCGGCGATCGGCGCCATCGCCGGCGTCACCACGGTGCTCAACACCTATTGGTCGCCGCCGGCCGGGACGAGCGTGCTCTTCCCCTATCCCTCGATGGTCGGGTCCGGCGACCGGATGTCGATCGCCTGGGCGGTGACCGGGCTCTCGCCCGATTTGTCGCTCGGCATCGATCCGCCGCCGCCCGGGCTCAAGCATAGCTGCCAGGGCCTCGATTTCGACACGCGCGGCAAGAATGACTGCGCCCAGGTTTCGATCTTCCACAGCTGCAAGGGCTCGAACAATTGCCACGCCCAGGGCGGCTGCGGCTTCGTCCAGGTCACCACCGGCGGCGGCAATTGCAGCAGCGGCGGCGCCAAGAGCCCGGCCCCGGCCGGCAATTGCGGCTCGGTGCTGGCGACTCGCAAATATGGCGGCGTGTGCGGCTGGCCACCGCCACCGCCAAGCACCTTCTATTCGGCGCCGAGCGACAACAAATGCTCGACGCTTGGCGGCTGCGCCGTGCCGATGTCGGCCTCGCAGCTTTATCCGACGCAAGGCGTGATGCAGATTTTCGATTTCGAGACGGATCCGGCGACTCAGGCGATCACCTCGGATCCGATCTGCCGGATGCGCTACAATGTCGGCGATCTCGTCCACGACGTCGCCTACAAGGCGTTCGCCGAAGTGATGGCCTACCGGCAGATGCCGGCGGAGCCCAAGGCCAAGCCGACCGACCTGCGCCTCGCCTTCCCACCATCGACCTGATGGCGCGATCCGATCCGGACAAGCGATCGCCGAGGCTCGGTCTCCCGAACCTCGGCGACGGCCTCGCCCTGCGCGATCCGCATTTCGCCCATCTGATGCGGACCGATCCGGCGGCATGGGAGGTCGACTGGTTCGAAGTGCTGAGCGAGAATTTCCTCGATCATCGCGGCTATGCGGCGCACGTGCTCGATCATGTCGCGGCGCACCGCCCGGTGGGGATGCACGGCGTGTCGCTCTCGATCGGCAGCGCCGAACCGCTCGACCCCGTCTATCTGGCGAAGCTTGCCGCACTGGCCGACCGGGTGAAGCCGGTGTGGATCTCCGATCATTTGTGCTGGACCGGCATTGCGGGGACGAACAGCCACGATCTGCTGCCGATGCCGCTGACCGGGGCGAGCCTGGCCCATGTGACGGCGCGGGTGAAGGAGGTCCAGGACCGGCTCGGACGACCGCTCATCCTGGAAAACCCAAGCACCTATCTGCGCTTCAATGGCGCGCAGATGCCGGAATGGGAATATCTCGGCCGCCTCGCCGAGGATGCGGATTGCGGGCTGCTCCTCGACGTCAACAACGTCCATGTCAGCGCCTTCAATCACGGCTTCGATCCGGTTGCGTATATCGAGGCGCTGCCGGCGGAGCGGATCGTCCAGCTCCACATCGCCGGGCCGCGCGACTGCGGCACCCATCTGCTCGACACGCATGACAGCCCGGTGCTCGAGCCGGTCTGGGCGCTTTACGCGCTGGCGCAGCGGCTGACCGGCGGCGTCTCCACCTTGCTCGAATGGGATGCGAAGATTCCGCCTTATCAGGATTTGGTGGCCGAGCTCGGCAAGGCCCGGGTGTATCGTGCAGGCGCGGGGGTTCATGGCTAGGGACCAGCCTGAACCGGTTTGCAGCCTCCGTTCGCCGGAGCACGACCTGGCCGATCTCCAAAGCTGGATGCTCGACGCGATCGTCGCCGGCGCGGCGGCGCGAGACGCCGTGCACGCACGGATCGCCGGCGATGCGCGGCTTGGCCCGGAGCGCCGGTTCGCAATTTATGCCGGCGGCTATCGCAGCCGCCTCGCCGAGACTTTGCGCGACGAATATCCGGCGCTGCGCCTGCTCGTCGGCGACACCGTCTTCGGATTGTTCGCCGAGAGCTACATCGCGGCGCGGGCGCCCCGCCATTTCAGCCTCTATGATTATGGCGCCGGCTTCGCCGACCATCTCGAGGCCACGCGCCCACGGGAGGGCGGCGGGCCGCTGGCGACCTTGCCGGCAGCGGTGGCGCGGCTGGAGCGGGCGAGGGCCGAGGTCGAGCGCGCCGAGGGTGTGGAACGCAACGGGGCGTCGCCGCTGATGGCGGATGCGGCACTGCTGCCGGGGCTGACGCTGAAATTGCCCGACAGCGTCAGGCTGCTGCAATCGGATTTCGACCTGGTGCCGCTGATCGAAGCATCGGACCGCGGCGGCAAGGCTGTGGTGCCGGAGCCGGGCCGGAGCCCGATCGCAGTGTCGCGTATCCTTTATCGGGTGCGGCTCCAGAAACTGGAGCCCTGGCATCATGCCTGGCTGGCGGCCTTGGGGTCCCACGGCGGGGAGGTCCATGAAGCGGCCGCGGCGGCGGCGCGTATTTCGGGACGGGATTGCGGCGACGTGCTCGCGGACCTGGTGCTCTGGCTTCCGGCGGCCGCGTCGGCCGGCCTGGTGACGGCCGCCTAGGCGATCTGGCGGTGGGCGCGCAGCCCGGCGAGCCAGGCGGTCAGCATGGCGGCGAGCGCCGCGGCCGGGCCGAACAGCACCAGTGTCGGCGCCGCTTCCGCAAGGCGGAAGGCGGCGGCGGCGATGCCGCTATGGATTTGGCGCAAGGTCGCGTTCATCGGCCGGCGCTTCAGCGGCTCTCGGCCACGAAGGCGGTCACGATGTAGATTGCGATCATCACCGGGCCGAGCAGGCACAGGGTGGCCAGGACCGCGCCGAGGCGGACGAGCAGGGGATCCCAGCCGGTGGAGCGCGCCAAGCCGGCGCACACGCCGAGCAGCTTGGCATTGCTTTTGTCGAGGGCGTAATCGGTGGTCATCGTTTCAAATCCAAAAGAGGTGGTAGGGTTCGGGTCGGACCCGGTTCGAGCCTGTCCCCGCATGAGCGGGGATCAGACCATCGAAACCGGGCCGATCACGGCGGAGAGGAACAGGCTGCTCGCGAGGAGGGCGCCGAAGACCGAGATGGTCAGGGTCTGCAGGGTGTTGATGGAAAGCGTCATTTCGTATCTCCTTGGTCGGCTGCGGGACCATCCCGCCGCCATGTCAGGAGTTTTGCATCCGCCGTGCCAAGTGTAGAAAATGGCGGAAATCCGCCATTTCTGCTTTCGATGCCCCTGAACGTCCGATTTACGAGCGCTAATTTGCGGTGATTTTCGCCAAATATTGGCGTTCGGATTCGGACGAATTCGAATATGGCCGCCTGGCCGGCGGCAGCGCTGTCTCAGCGATCGCTTGCGAGCCCGCGCAAAGCGGGGCGGAGGGACCACCGGCGAGGCGGATTGGAGTTGAGGCCTTCTCGTTGGCGATGCTGAAACAAAAAAGAAGGCCCTTGGCCTCCCCGCCGCGCGCCCTGCCTTCTCCCGCACGCGGGAGAAGGCAGATTCTCGCAAGTCAGCTAACCGGCGCGCGCGCAGGTCTCGATCATCGCGCCTCAGCGGCGATGCTGTAGCGCGTCATCGCGGTGACGTTGGGGCAATAGGTCAGGCGGATCCATTCGTTGCGCGCCTTGCGCTCGTCGGCGAACGGCCCGACCATCCTTTCCGTGCCGGGGATCAAGGCGCGGAAATCCGGGTCCTTATATTCGCCCCCGACAACCCAATAATGTTTCATCGTTTCTCTCCTTACGCGGCGGCGCGCTGCGGCGCGGCGTCGGTGAACTGGGCGGCTTCGGTCGATTCGGCGAGCGCGGTGGTCGAGGCCTCGCCGCCGGCCAAGGTCTGGGCGACCTGGTCGAAATAGCCGGTGCCGACCTCGCGCTGGTGGCGGGTGGCGGTGTAGCCGGCGCCTTCACTGGCGAATTCGGCCTGCTGCAGCTCGGAATAGGCCGCCATGCCGCGGTCGCGATAACCCGAGGCAAGCTCGAACATCGAATGGTTGAGGCTGTGGAAGCCGGCCAGGGTGACGAACTGGAACTTGTAGCCCATCGCACCGAGCTCGCGCTGGAATTTGGCGATCGTCTCCTTGTCCAGCTTGGCCTCCCAGTTGAAGCTGGGCGAGCAATTATAGGCCATCATCTTGCCCGGATGTGCTTTCTGCACGGCTTCGGCGAACCTCTTGGCATCCTCCAGGTTCGGGTGGCTTGTTTCCCACCACAAGAGATCGGCATGCTCGGCGAACGCGAGGCCGCGCTTGATGCAATGGTCGATGCCGGTGCCGTCCTTGAGCCGGAAGAACCCCTCCTGGGTGCGCTCGCCGGTCAGGAACTCGCGGTCGCGCTCGTCGACGTCCGATGTGATCAGCTTCGCGCTTTCGGCGTCGGTGCGGGCGACCAGCAGCGTCGGCACGCCGCAGACGTCGGCGGCGAGCCGGGCCGCGTCGAGGTTGCGGATATGGGCCTGGGTCGGGATCAGCACCTTGCCGCCAAGATGGCCGCACTTCTTCTCCGCCGCGAGCTGGTCCTCGAAATGGACGCCGGCGGCGCCCGCCTCGATATAGGCCTTCATGATCTCGAAGCAGTTGAGCGGGCCGCCGAAGCCGGCCTCGGCATCGGCCAGGATCGGAGCGAACCAGTCGCGCTTCGCGCCGCCCTCCATATGCTCGATCTGGTCGGCGCGCTGCAGCGTGCGGTTGATGCGGCGGCACAGTTCGGGGCCGGCATTGGCCGGGTAGAGCGATTGATCCGGATACATGGCGCCGGCGGTGTTGGCGTCGGCAGCGACCTGCCAGCCCGACAGATAGATTGCCTTCAGGCCGGCGCGAACCATCTGCATCGCCTGATTGCCGGTGACGGCGCCGAGCGCGTGGACATAATCCTCGCTGTGCAGCAGCTCCCAAAGGCGGTTGGCGCCGCGGCGGGCAAGGCTGTGCTCGATCGGGACCGAGCCGCGCAGCCGCGCGACCTCGGCCGGCGCGTAGGGCCGCTTGATGCCGTCGAAGCGGCCGGTCGGGGCGGGGATCAGGTCGGCGAAGTCGGTCATGTCGTTTCTTCCGTTCGGTGAGCCCCGCTAGAAGCATCGAAACCGGCGGACGGCACCCCCGAAAAGGGTCGCTATGTCACAACGCGTCTTGCGACCTTTGTGAATTTGTGACAAAGTTCGCACATGGCCGAACGCAAGCTTTATCTGGGGCGGCAGGTGCGGCGGCTGCGCCGCGAGCTCGGGCTCAACCAGAGCGCGATGGCCGGCGAGATCGGCGTTTCACCCTCCTATCTCAACCATCTCGAGCGCAACCAGCGGCCGGTGACGGCGGGCGTGCTGCTGCGCCTCGCCGAGGCCTATGACGTCGACCTCAAGAGCTTCGCGGCCGAGGGCGGCGAGGGCACGGGCGTCGACCAGCTCGCTGAAATCTTCGCCGACCCGATGCTCGGCGGCTTCGCAGTGCCGCGATACGAGCTGGTCGAGATGGCGGACAATGCGCCCGCCGCCGCCGACGCCGTGTCCCGGCTCTACGCCGCTCTCGTCGAGATGCGGCGCCGGCCGGCGGGGGACATCGGTGATACGCACGGCACGGGGCAGCCGGCGCTCTCGCCGCAAGGCTGGGTGCGCGACCATATCCAGGCGCAGCGCAATCATTTCCCGGCGCTGGAAGAGGCAGCCGAGACCCTGGCCGGCGCGCTTGGCGATCCGCTCACCATCGCCGAGCCGATCAGGCGCCGGCTCAAGGAGGGCTATGGGGTCGAGGCGCGGGTGATGCCGCCCGAGATCCTCGAGGCGGCAAGCCAGCATTATGACCTGCATCGCAAGCGCCTGATGCTCTCGGCGCTGCTCCGCCCGGAAAGCCGCACCTTCGCTCTGGCCTACCAGCTCGCCTTGATGGAATTCCGGTCATTGCTGGCGCTGATGCTCGACGCCGCGGCGCCGCCCGACGCGCCGACCCGGCGCCTGCTGCACATGAGCCTCGCCAATTACGGCGCCGCGGCGATCATGATGCCTTATGCCGCCTTCCTCGCCGCGGCCGAGGCGCATCGCTACGACATCGACCGGCTGTGCGCCGCGTTCGGCGCCAGCGGCGAGCAGGCGGCGCACCGCCTGACCACGCTGAACCGCAACAATGCACGCGGCGTTCCCTTCTTCATGCTGCGCGTCGATGCCGCCGGCAATATCTCCAAGCGCTTCGCCGGCGAGGCCTTCCCCTTTTCGCGCTTCGGCGGGACCTGCCCGCGCTGGAATCTGCACAGCGCCTTCCAGACGCCGGGCCGGGTGGTGACGCAGATCGTCGAGACGCCCGACGGGCAGCGCTTCTTCACCATCGGCCGAACCGTCGAGCGATCGATCAGGCTCGACCCGCGCGAGGACAGCCAGCTCGCCATCGGGCTGGGCTGCGACGTCAAACATGCACCGCGCATTGCTTATGCCGACGGTCTCGACCTCGCCAATCCCTATGTCACCCCGATCGGCCCCGCCTGCGTCATCTGCCCGCGCGTCCGCTGCCCCCAGCGCGCCGAGGCGCCGGCGGGGATGACGCTGAACGTCAATGAGACGCGGAAGACGATCTCGCCCTTTCCGTTCCTGGGAGGATGAGCGCTCACCATAGTCCTCCCCTGCTTTCGCAGGGAGGATGCGGGACCATCAGCCGGTGACCAGCGGCCTGGTGCGACGGCCGAATCCGGTCGGAGCTGCAGGGACCGCGGGCTCGTCTCCGACGTCGGCGATCCGCTTGGTCATTGCCTCGAAGCGCTTCCTGCGTCCCGTGCCGGCAATGTCGAGGATGATACCGGCAACGAAGACGAGGCCGGCGCAGATCCACAGCAACAGGGCGCCGGCGCGGCGCAGCGTCGACCAGGGTCCGCCGCCGCCGATCTCGCGGGCGACCGCGCCGGCCTCTTCGCCATGCGCGGCGGCCCATTGATCGATTATGCCGATCCGCCCGCGGTCGATGGCGCGGTCGGGATGCCAGGCGCCGGTGAGGGCACGCAGATGCCGGGCGCCGCCCGCCGGGTCCGAATCGAAATAGGCCTGCTGGGCGAGGACGTAGCGGCCCTGGTCCGCGAGCGCCGGCGGCAGGGCTTCCAGCCGCAAAAGATAAGGGGTTACCGGAGGACTATTGGACCAGTTCGACGGGACCGGCGGTGCGCCCGGATGGTCGACGACGAAGCCGCGATACACAGTCTGGAAAGACTCGTTCGACGAGAAGCTTGCGTTGAGGATTGCGGTGACGACGATCAGGAAGACGGGGGACGAGGAATAGATCATGAAGCGCGCGGGGCCGGACCGGACATATCTGCTCACCAGCATCTGCAAAGCGAGGAATGCCCAGATCATGAGGCCGAGGAAACCGAGTGGGCCGCCGGCCTTGAGGAACCCGGAGGAGTTTTGGTCGATGCGGACGCCGGCATTCTGCAAGTGCTGCGCGAGCTGGGACGGAACCAGCCCGTAGGGTTGGAAGATGTCCGGCCCGGCTGGATCGGGCCACCACAGGAACGTACCGAGCGACGCGAGGCACAGGGCGCCCCGCATGGCCCATTTGCCGCGCGTGCGAAGCCAGTCGCCCCTGGCGGCGAGCAGGTCGAGCCGGTCCGAAAGCGCAGGCACGGCCGTCAGGCGGCCTTCGCCTCGTCGTCGTCGCCACCGGGCGGCAGGATTCCGGCGAGGCTCCCGGCCATTTCGCCGCGCAATCTGGCGAGTTCGGCGAGCGCCTCGGTCCGCTTCTGCGCGCCTTCCTCATGCGCGGCGCGGACGTCGACGAGCGTCTTCACGACATTGTCGTGGACGGTGCGCAAGGTCTCGACGTCGATGATCAGGCGCTGGTTCGACTTGGCGGTGGCCACCGCGTTTTCGTGCAGGATCTCGCTGTTGCGCTTCATGAAATGATTGGTGGCATCGTCGATATTGTCGGCCAGCTTCACGGCGTCGCGCTGCTCGTTGAGGGCGAGGGCCAGGACGAAGGTCCGCTTCCAGGCGGGCAGGGTGAGGCGCTGGATGGTCTGGAATTTCTCGAGCAGGACGATGTTGTTGGCCTGCATCATCCGCACCATCGGCAGCGTCTGCAGCGCGCTGTGCTGGAGCACGGCGAGATCGCCGACGCGCTTCGACAAGGCCTGGCGGCTGCCTTCGAGCGCGCTCACCACTTCGACCGTCGCCATGGTCGGCGGCAGCGCGCGCAATTCCTCGAGCTCGACGTCGAGCGTCTCGAGCCGCGCCTTGGCCGCTTCGACATGGGTGGCGAGCACCCGATGCTCCTCGGTGATGCCGGCATACATGTTCTCGAGAGAGGTGGAGCGCTGGGCGAGCCGCTTCAACGTGCCCTCGATGCTGTCGACCAGCTTGCCGACCTGGTCCTCGAGACTGGCGAAGCGGGCGACCGCTTTCTCCTTGGTCAGCACGAAATGGCGCACGAAGCCGCCCACCAGAGGCGCGCGCGCCCATTTGCTGTCGAATTGCGAAAGATCGAACGACTGGGCGGCGACCACGATCTCGGTGAGCTTCCCGCCCATTTCGTCGAGATCGCCGGTCTTCGCCTGGGTCAGCAGCTGATCGGCATAGGAGCTGGTGGTCTTGCCGATCTCCTGGCCGAAGCCGGCGACGGTGAGCGGCGAGCGCACGTCGATGCTTGCGGCGAGGGCCGCGACTTCGGCCGCGTCGATCCTTGGCGCGAGCAGCTGCTCGGAAAGCTCGATCGGCACTGCGGTGTTGATCTGGGCTGGCAGGTTCATGGAATGGTTTCCCTGGCTGGCGCGAGCGCCGTGGTGAGACGTTGGTGAATGTTGCGAAGCTGATCGAAGCCGCTTTCCTCGCGCGCCGGAACCGCGCTCTGGGCCACGGCGAGCGCGTGCTGCTGCCATAAGGGAAACAGCAATTGCTCGATGTCGCGGTAGCGATCGAGCAGGCCGGCGAGATGGCCGGTTGCGAGCACCATCTGGGCGCGGGCGAGCCGGTTCGAGGCATGGAGCGCCTCGAGATTGCCGAGCCTGCGCTGGAGCCGCGCGACGCCTTCCTGGGCAGGATCGGCGCCCTTGAGGAAGCGACGGGTCGATTCGATCAACCGGTCATGGCCGGCCTGGGCGGCGTCGAGCCTGACCAGATCGTCCTGCATGGCGGCGGAGGCGCGGCGCGCGGCGCCGGCCGCTTCGGCGAGCCGCTGCATGTCGCCGCCGATGCAGCGCACCGCGACTTCCAGCTCCAGCCGCGCCTCGAGGTCGGCGCCGGTGAAGCGATGCCACCAGCCGTCATTCTTGTGGACCCGCTCGAGATCGATCCGGGTCAGCGCCTGGACGAGGTCCGCCATTGCGCTGGTGAGCGTGCGCGCGGGCGACCCGCTGAGCAGGCTCTCGTCCGGACCGAAGCGGGCGAGCGCGGCATCGAAGCGATCGAGCGCAGCTTCCTGCGTCGGCGCCAGCCCCGCATAAAGGTCGGCCCCGTCCGCGCCGGGCTGATCGACGCCGAAATTCGAAGCGACGTGGGTCATCGTCCTTGCCTTACAGGCGGGGCGTTAAGCCCCGGTTACTTCTGCCGAAACCCGGCATGGAGGGATGACGCATCGGCACCCCCACTTCGGCGCGGTGCCGCTCGATCTGCCCGACCCGCCGCCGCAGCACGAGGCCGACCAGAAGGCTGAGTATGCCGGCGAGCAGGGTGATGCGGATCAGAACGCGGTTGATTCGGATGAAGCGCAGTGCGGCGGCCCATGTGGCGTCGCCATCCGCGACCCATTGCGCCTGGGTCGGGGGCACCGGCGCCATGCCCGCGGCCCGGCCCATCGCTGCCAGGCGCTGGGCGAAATCGTTGCGTGCCGGCCGATCGGCCGGCGGCATCGCAAGGGAGATCGGCAGCAGCCGGCGCAAGGTCTCCCGGTCGCCGGCGAACCAGGCCTGCTGGGCCAAAGCGAAGCGGAGGGTTTCGGCATCGACCAGATCGCGGATCGGGCGGTCGTTGTCGGGCCCGCTGACGGTCGTTCCTTCGCCCTGGACGACACGCAGGCGCCGTCCGCCGCCCGAATCGGCGGGCAGTTCCGGCATTCGGCCGGCGCGCAACGTGGCGACCATCCCGGGCTGGCGGGTCTCGATCGACGCGGTGAGGTGCTGGAAGGCGGGCTGATCGACGAAGAGCGGATGGACAGCCAGCGACGTCTCGACCCAGGTCAGTATGAACAGCGGGACCGCGCACAATGTCAGGGCGGCGCCGGTGCGCGAAAACGGCCGGTGATTGAGGCGCGCGCGGGCAAGCGCCGCCAGGCCGAGGACCAGCAGGCTGCATGCGAAGCTGCCGAGCCCGAACGCAGTGGCGGGGCCACCCCAGATGCGGCGCACATCGAGATGCTCGACATTTGCGATGAGCAGCGAATAAGCGAGGCGCGTGGGAAGCAGGATCTTGGGGCGGTCCACGCCTGGATCGGCGGCGGTGTCGTAAAAGGCGATGCTCCCCAGCCACAGGATTGCGCAGAGCAGAAGCAGCCATTTGCCGATGGCCAGGAATCGGTCCCTGCGCGCCTTCAGCATCTCGAGCCGGCTCTCCATCAGCCGAAGCTCCGGGTGCGCATGAGTCCGGTGAGCGCGGCGACGCGCTCGCAGCGCCGCCCGAGCGCGGCGCGCAGCCAGACGGACCCGCCGGCAATGGCGAGGCCGAGCAGGATCGCGGCAAGCATGGTCAGCAGCAGGATCGTGCGCACGCCCTCGCTGAAGCAGCCGGTGGTGAGGCAGGCGGTGGTGCGAACCGGCGGGCGGCCCTGGAGGTATTGAAGGCGGAAAGGCGCCTCGATCGGCGAGGCCATCTCCTCGCCGGTCAGACCGGCCGAGAAGCGCGCCGCGGCGGCGCGGTCGCCTTCGATCCAGGCGATCTGGGCCAGCATGTAGCGATTTTCGGGGTAGCTCGTCCTCCATTCGCGCGGCCAGCCTTGCGGGGGAATGCCAAGCAGGGTGCGGGCCGTCGGCGCGGCCACCGCACGGGGCGGATTCATCTGCGTCGGCGGCGAGACCGGCCGCAGCAGGCTCAGCCCGATCAGGACGGGAAACGCGATTTTCGCGACGCCCTTGCGGCGCTGCTTGAGCGCCAGCAGGAAAAGCCCCAGCGCGACGATCATCAGGAAGCCGACGAAGGTCGACATCCAGCGCTGCACGAGCGCGACGGGACCGCCGGCGATTGCGATGCCATCCTCGGGGAGCCGATCGAGCAGCCCCAGCGCGAAATCCGGCACGTGAACGTCGGCCGGCCCCGAACCGGCGCCGGGCTGAAGCAGCAGCACGAACGCCGCCGCCGCGAACAGGATGATGCCCGCGGCGATCGCGGCCGACCGCGCGAGCAGGGACCGCCGCGTTTCGAGATCTTCAATCGTGGTGGCGCGCGCCATCCGCTTGCTTTCGCAGCAATCGCCTAACAAGGAATTTACGCTGCCGTGCGCGCCGCGCCTAAACTCAGCTGGGCAGGAGCCAGCGGATCTGACTGCTCACCGTGTCGGGCGCCGCGCTGCCGTCTGCGTTCCGGGCGGGGGTGAAACGGGCGCGGGAGATCATGACCTGGCAGGTCACGGCATCGAGCAGCCGGCTTCCGCTGGGCGCGGTGACGCGACAATTCGCGACCCGCCCGGTGGGCGTGACGTCCAGCTCGAAACCGACAATGCCCTGCTCGCCCCGCCGCATCGCCAGCGCCGGATAGTCGCCATCCTGGATGGAGGAGGCGAGATTGGCCTGGGCCCGCGCCTCGGTCGGCGGCTCCGGCAGCATCCAGGTTACCCGGTCGCTGATCTGGTCTGGGACCGCCGCACCGGCGCCATCCCGCGCCGGCGTAAACTGGGCCCGATCGGTCAGGATCCGGCAGGTCGCGTCGTCGAGCGCCTGCGAGCCGCTGGAGGCGGCGACATGGCAGGCCGCGACACGCCCGCGCGCATCGACGTCGAGCGTAAAGGCGACGGATCCCACTTCCGCGCGCACCGCCGCGGAGGCCGGATAGTCGTTCACGTGGAAGTAGCTGCCGAGATCGGCATGGGCTCGAACCGCGGGGACGGGGTCCGCGACCGATAGCAGCAGCAGGAGGGCGAGGATCATGTGAAAACCATAGCGCCTCGCCATGGCTCGGCCAAGCCGGGCCGGCGGAAGACCCGGGCGCGACCAGCGGGATTACCGGCACTGGCGTTCATCAATTCGACATTTGGTCGCGTCAAAAAGTGAGCCATGAGCGGGGACGATCAACATATGAGGGCGCGCTGATGGACGGCGCTTGCGAGGGAGAGGTCGCCCGCGGCGCGGCCGACGACCGGTGGCTGCTGCGTGAGCAGGCCGCGTCCATCGCCCGTTACAAGAAAATGTACGATCGATCCTCGGCGCTGGCCAGGATCGGCGTATGGGAATGCGACCTGGAGACCGGGGCGCTGACTTGGACGGACGGGGTCTACGACCTCTTCGAGCTGCCGCGGGGAACGCCGATCGAGCGCGCCGGGATCGTGGAATTCTACGACGAGGACTCCGCCCGGGAGATGGAGCGGCTGCGCGCCGGCACGATAAGCGACGGCGGCAGCTTCAGCCTCGACATCCGCATCCGGACGGCGAAGGGCAATGAAAAGTGGATCCGCCTCACCGCCGACGTCGAACGCGAACATGGACGCTCGGTCCGCATCTTCGGCACCAAGCAGGACATCAGCGCGGAAAAGGCGGCGCAGGAGCATGTGCGCTCGCTCCAGGCCCAGCTGATCCATCTGTCGCGCAAGAGCGCGATGGGCACGATGGCCGCAACGCTGGCGCACGAGCTCAATCAACCGCTGGCGGCGATCGGCAATTTCGCCGCAGGCACGCGCCGGGCGCTTCAGAAGCCCGAGCCGAGCAGGGAATTCCTGGAAAGCGGGCTCGACGCGATCGAGAAAAGCGCGTTCCGGGCCGGCAGCATCATTCGCACCCTGCGCGACATGAACGAAGGAAGCGCGCCCCGGCGGCAGATCCTCAATCCGAATGCGCTGATTCTGGAGGCCGCGTCGCTGGCCATGCCCGGCGCCGAGGAACGGATCGTCTCGCGCTTCGACCTGGCCGATAATGTCCTGGTCTCGGTGGACCCGATCCAGATCCAGCAGGTCGTCATCAACCTGATTCGCAACGCGGTCGAGGCAGTGGGGGATGCGCCCCGACGGGAGATATGGGTCTCGACCCGAGCGGTGGCCGACGCCGTCGAGATCCGCGTCGAGGACAGCGGCGGCGGCATCGCGGCCGGGATGATGGACACGCTGTTCGACTCATTCGCCTCCTCCAGGCGCGACGGCATGGGGGTCGGGCTTTCGATCAGCCGCACGATCGTGGAAGCGCATGAAGGCAAGCTCTCGGCGACCAATCGCGAGGGCGGTGGCGCCTCCTTCCGTGTCGCACTGCCGCTTGTCGAGCGAGCGCCGGCGCGTGCGCCGCAGGCCAATGTTATGGATGGCCTGCCGGCGGGTGGGGCGGCGCTCTAGCTCTCGATCGGTTCGACCGCGACGATCTCGATGGCGTCGGCCTGACCGTTGAAATCCGAATATTCGCCAGGGCCGGCGCCGATCAGCGCGCGCGCGAGCGGCGCGGAGAAAGCGATCCTGCCGGCCGCCGGATCGGCCTCGTCGTCTCCGACGAGATCGACGATGCGCTCCTTCCCGTTCTGGCGGAACGTGACGCGAGAGCCGAACGCAGCCTCGTCCTCGGGTGGCGGCGGCGCCAGCTCGGCGGTGGCGAGGCGCGTGCCCCAGTAACGCAGGTCGCGTTGCGCCTCGGCCAAAGCGGCCTCGTCCAGGCCGGCCGCAATCAGCGCCTTCAGCGCATCGACCTTCGCCTCCGTCTGCTTGAGCCCCGCGGCCGTGACCAGATTGGGCCCGACCGGAATCGGCAGCTCGAAGCGCGGCTCCTTATGCTCTTCGTCGCTTTCGCGGCGGAAGGCGACGCTCATTCCGATCCCCTCGCCTGCTCAATGTGCAAGTCCAATTACGATGCTCTCTTACCACAAGCTGCTGTCAAGGGCAGGGACGACGCCTTCGGGAAACCATTCCCCTTTGAATCTGGCTTGATCACCCCAGTGAAATTCGTCGCCATTTGCCCAAAGGAAGAACAGCTCGTCATCACGTCTGCTGAATGCCAGACCGATCAGCCTGCCACGATCAAGAATCCGGCGCGGCGCGGCGACTTCGCCTTGGCGCAAATTGGCGTCGAGGCGATCCGCGAAGTCGCGAATGACGGTGCTTCCGTACTGGCCCATGTCGAATTCCACGAGCTGCTCCCCATCCAGCTTGAGGGTCTCACCACCATCCACGCTCATCCTGAGAAAGTCTCGGCCATCGATGGACATGCCCAGCCTGACTGGCCTCTCCCAATTGATGTCGCCATCAAACAGGTGGAGCTCCGCCATGATCGCCTGCAGCCGCATGGCAGTCTACCTCGCGTCTACACAGATCGCGGCACGCCTGGCCGACCGGGCGCGCATTCCAGAGCGGCCCGATCCCAGCCACCGAGATCGGCCGCCGCGGCATAGGTCGATTCGAGGAAGGCCAGCAGCGCCGCGTCCGGATCCGGAGCGGTGCGGACCGCGTCGTAATCGAGGATGAACTCGCCAAGCGCGGCATCGAACCGCGCCGCGCCGGGCGCCACCTCCGCGTCGGCGAAGCCCGGCGGCGAAGGATAGGCATAGGAATAGAAGAACGGGCCGCCCGGAGCGCCGGCGCCGCCGGGCCAGAAGCCGGCACTGGAGACCTCGTGGCTATAAGCCTCGCGGGTGACCGCGTCGGGCAGGTTGGGGATGCCGCCAGGATGGAGCGGCGCAGGGCGGCCGGAGAAGCGGGTGACGGCGAGATCGAAGCTGCCCCAGAAGAAATGGACCGGGCTTACCTTGCCGAGGAAGGACGAGCGGAACAGGCGAAAGACCCGATCGGCCGACAGCAGGGCCAGATGCAGGCGGCGGGCGCTGTCGGGATCGTAAGCGCGAGGCGCGCGATCCTCGGCGAACGGGATGGCGGGTTCGATCTCGTTGGGCCTGGGGTTGATGTGGACCATGTAGCCCGCGTCGGCCAGCATCGCCGTTGCCGCTTCGTTGAACTCCGCGACCGTCATCGGGCGCAGCGGCAGCGCGCGGCGCCCCTTGCCGTGCTCGAGCATGAAGACATGGTCGACGAAATCGAAGGCGAGCGTGAAGGTCCCCTGCCCGGCGTGGATCGGCTCGGTGACCAGGCCGCGCGGCCCGACATGAAGGGTCAGGTGCCAGCCATGGTTTCGCCACGGCAGCAGGGCGGTCGGCACTTTCCCGGCGACCTGCGAGAACAGATGCAGCGCCGTGATGGTCGGCCCGTCACGTGCCGCGGAGAGGGAAGGCCACAGGCTCACGGGTTGGCCGGCGGCGCCTCGACATCCGTGGTCACGACCGCCGGTTCCGCACCGAACAGGCGGCTGCCGAGGAGACCACCGAGCAGGGGCGCGACGATCCACAGCGCCAGAACCCAGGTCGGCAGCGACAAGGTGACGGCGTTGAGCCCGAAATAAGCGGCGACGACCAGCGCGACCGCCCAGGCGGCAAAGGCCCTGTGCGCGATCAGTTTGGCGACAGCCGCGCCGCACACAGCGCTCGCGAACCAGGCGGCGGCGAGGGCAAGCTCGGTGGACTGCGGCATCACCTTCAACGTGTCGACCACGCTGTTCACGTCGGTGGCGTCGATACCGGGCGGAAGCGAGAAGGTCGCGCCGAGCGCGACGATCCCGGCGATGACGGCGACAATCAGGCTGACGACGAGCCCGACGACGATCCCGGCCACTGCGCGCATATATTTTCCCCCACTCGATTGAGCCGTGCCTATATTCCTCGCCAGCCCAACAATCTAGCTTCCCACGATGGTGCCACCATTGGGGTGCAGAACCTGGCCCGACATGTAGCGCGAATCCTCGCAGGCCAGGAACAGGAAGGCGGGCGCGACCTCGTTGGGCTGGCCGGGCCGGCCCATCGGCGTGTCCTTGCCGAAGGTCTTCAGCTTCTCCTTCGACGCGCCGCCGCACGGATTGAGCGGCGTCCAGATCGGGCCCGGCGCGACGCCGTTCACGCGAATGCCCTTGCCGACCAGATTCTCCGAGAGCGAGCGGGTGAACGCCGTGATCGCGCCCTTGGTCGCGCTGTAATCGAGCAGCTCCTTCGACCCCTGGTACATGGTGACCGAGGTACAGTTGATGATTGCCGCGCCCTTCTTGAGATGCGGCCGCGCCGCCTGGGTGAGGAAGAACATCGAGAAGATGTTGGTCTGGAAGGTGCGCTTCAGCTGCTCCTCGGTGATGTCGGTGATCTCCTTGTCGGGATGCTGCTCGCCGGCATTGTTGACGAGAATGTCGAGCCCGCCGAGCTTCTTCACGGTCTCCTTCACGGCCTGGTCGCAGAAATCCTTCTCGCCGAGATCGCCGGCGATGACGATCGCCTTGCGGCCCTCGGCCTCGACGATCCGCTTCGTCTCCGCCGCATCGTCATGCTCGCACAGATAGAGAATGGCGATGTCGGCGCCCTCGCGCGCGAACAGGGCGGCGACCGCCCGGCCGATGCCGCTGTCGGCGCCGGTGATCAGGGCGACCTTGCCATCGAGCCTGCCCGAGCCCGGATAGAGCGGCTCCCATTCCGGCTTCGGCTCGAGCTCGCTCTCGTGGCCGGGCAGCGCATCCTCGTGGATCATGTCGATCGTGTCGGTGTCGTCGGTCATCGTCGCTCTCCTCGGGCGGGAAAACCGACGCCCCTTCACGGGGTTCCACCGCCATACGCTCGTCGAACCACGCCTCTGCTCTGTCGAAAAGCCAGTTCACGCCGGGCGCGATCCTGTCGGGCGTTCGGCGGACGTTCATGTTGACCGGCCGAAGTTGATGCTACAAATGTAGCGTACACGAAATCCAGTGTCGCAGGGGACGGCGGCCGGGGAGGAAAGACGAATGAAGACGCCGTCCTGCGCGCGCGCCGCGCTGCTCATCGCCCTCATGTCCTCGGCGGCGCCGGTCTTTGCGCAGCCGCCGGCGCCGGACGCCGCACCGGCAGTGGAGCCCGCCGCACCGAGCGCCACGGCCCAGGGCACGCGCACCTACACGCCCGCCGACTTCACCCGCTTCGCGCCGCGAAACGCACTCGACATGCTGAGCAACGTGCCAGGCTTCGCCATCGACCAGAGCGACACCGAGCGGAGGGGCCTTGGCCAGGCGACCGGCAACGTGCTGATCAACGGCGAGCGCTTTTCGGGCAAATCGACCGATATCCTCACCGAATTGCGCAGGATCAGCGCCAGCAACGTCGCCCGGATCGAGATCGTCGATGCCGCGACGCTCAACGTCTCCGGACTCAGCGGGCAGGTGGCGAACGTGATCACCCTCTCGCGCGGCCTTTCCGGCAATTTCGTCTACCGGCCGCAATTGCGCGCCCACCGGACGCCCTTCCGCTACACCAATGGCGAAGTCTCGGTGAACGGTTCGATCGGCGGCACCCAATATACTTTGAGCCTGCGCAACGAAGCCTTCCGCAACGGCAATGCCGGGCCCGAGCTGGTGACGACTCCGAACGGCACCTTGCTCGACACGCGCGACGAGGTTTTGAGCGTCTATGGCGACCAGCCGCGACTCAGCGCCACGATCCGCCGCGCCTTTGCCAATGGCTCGATCCTGAACCTCAACGCGGCGGCCGGGATCAATCACCAGGATGTCGAGGAGGTGTCGCTCCGCCACGGCGCGGGCCAGCCCGATCGCAATCGCAACCTCCAGGAGCGGACCCGAACCCATGATTACGAGCTTGGCGGCGATTATGAATTCGGACTTGGCGGCGGACGGCTGAAGCTGATCGGCCTGCACCATTTTACCCATACGCCTTTTCGCCAGACGCTGATCCAGACCTTTGCCGATGCCACGCCGACCATCGGCCAGCGCTTCACCCAGGTGGGCGACCAGACCGAGACGATCAGCCGCGGCGAATATCGCTGGCATGGCGGCGGCGCCGATTGGCAGGTTTCGCTGGAAGGGGCGCTCAACCGGCTCGACGTCGAGAACGCATTGTTCAGCCGCGACGGCGACGGCACGTTCGTCGCCCAGCCCTTCCCCAACAGCGCGGCGACGGTCCAGGAACGGCGCGCCGAAGCCATGCTGACCTATGGCCGGCCGCTGGCGCGCGGACTCACCATGCAGGCCTCGCTCGGCGGCGAATATTCCCAGCTACGCCAGGACGGCGCCGGCGGCCTCACCCGCACCTTCTACCGGCCCAAGGGCTTCGTGAACCTGGCCTGGCAGCCGCGTCCCGGTCTCGACGTCAGCGCAAGGGTCGAGCGGGTGGTCGGCCAGCTCAATTTCTTCGACTTCGTCGCCTCGGGCAATGTCAGCGCCGGCACCCAGAATGCAGGCAACGCCAATCTGGTGCCGCCGCAAAGCTGGGACGCGCAGATCCAGGCGGTGCGCAATCTCGGCCGCTGGGGCAATGCGACGGCGCGGCTCTACGGCCGGCTGATCAGCGACATCGTCGACGTCATCCCGGTCAACGGCGGCCAATCGCCGGGCAATCTGCCGGGCACGGCAAGCGTCTTCGGCATCCAGTGGACCAGCACGTTCAACTTCGATCCGATCGGAATCCCCGGCGCCAAGGTCGATCTCAGCCTGCAATTCCAGAAGACCCGGCTGACCGACCCGCTGACCGGCGCGCGACGGCCGATCAACGAGAATCTTACGCGGCAGATCGAGATCAATTTCCGGCACGACATTCCGCGCACCGATCTCGCTTACGGCGTCCAGCTCTTCCAGTACCGCCAATCGCCCTTGCTCCGGCTCGACGAGCGCTGGCACTTCATCGACCGGCCCGGCACGATCGGCGCGTTCGTCGAGCATAAGGACGTGTTCGGTCTCACCGTGCGGGCGACGGTCGACAATATGCTCGGCACCAATGAGAGTTTCGGCCGCACCTTCTATGACGGGCTGCGCACCAATGCGGTGCGATTCACCGAGAATCGGGACCGCTTCTACGGGCCGATCTTCACGCTGACGATCAGCGGGACAATCTAGCCGCGGACGCGGCCGGCGGCGGCGAAGCGCATCGGGCGGACGGCGCCCGGCTGGGGCAGCAGGACGTCGCTGCCGCGCAGGTTGGTCGGGCGCAGGCCGTCGCGGCGGCACTGGGCGACGACCGACGGGTAAGCGAGATCGGTGTAGCGCGCGAGCACGTCGGCAGTCGCCTGGGCGCATGCCGCCTGGGTGGCGAAGCGCGGCTCGGCGACCTGCACCTCTCGGCAGGCCTGGTCGCCTTCGCCGCAGCCCATGATCGCAATCACGTAGATAAGGGGTGCCATTGCCCGCTCCTTTGCCGGCCTCAATGCGCAAAGGCCGATTCCTGTTCCCGTCGTTGCGGGGGCGTTATTTGGGTTATGGGCAGCGCGCGCCTATCTAGCGACGAAGATGGCGAACGATGCGACAGAGACGAAGGATAAAGCCGAGCCGGGCTTCGCGGCCCTGCGCCGCTTCCTCCCCTATCTGTGGCCCAGGGGCGAGCCGCGGCTGAAGGCCCGCGTGGTCGGCTCGCTCCTGCTGGTGCTCTGCTCGATCCTCGTCACCACCCTGGTCATGCCGCTCGCCTTCGGCGCCGCGATCAACCGGATGACGGCGGGCATGGAGGCCGCGGCGGCGATCGCCATTGCCCTGGTCGCCGCTTATGCCGGCGCGCGCTTCACCGGCGTGCTGTTCGACAATCTGCGAAACGGCATTTTCGAGCGGGTCGGCCAGGACGCGACGCGGCGGCTCGCGGAGACCACGTTCCGCCATCTGCACCAGCTCTCGCTGCGCTTCCACCTCGAGCGGCGCACCGGCGCCGTCACCAAGATTGTCGAGCGCGGCACCAAGAGCATCGACACGATGCTCTATTTCATCCTGTTCAACATCGCGCCGACGGCATTGCAGCTCGCCATCGTGCTGATCCTGTTCTGGGTGAAGTTCGGGCTCGGCCTGGTCGTCGCCACCGCGGTGATGGTCGCCGTCTACATCCGCTACACGCGGATGGTCACCGACTGGCGGACCAAGCTGCGGGTGCAGATGAACGACCTCGATACCGGCGCGGTGGCGCGCGCGGTCGACAGCCTGCTCAATTACGAGACGGTCAAATATTTCGGCGCGGAGGAGCGCGAAGCGGCGCGTTACGGCCGCGCCGTCGGCCGCTATGCCGACGCCGCCGTCAAGAACGAGACCTCTTTGGCCTGGCTCAACGTCGGCCAGTCCCTGATCACCAACGTGATGATGGCCGGCGCGATGGGCTTCATCGTCTGGGGCTGGAGCGTGGGCCGATTCAGCACCGGCGACGTGGTGGTGGTGAACACGTTGCTTGCCCAGCTCTTCCGCCCGCTCGACCTGCTCGGCATGGTCTATCGCACCATCCGCCAGGGGCTGATCGACATGGACGCGATGTTCTCGCTGATCGACACGCCGGCGGAGGTGGTCGACGCGCCGGGTGCGCCGGAGCTCCAGGTCCCGGCCGGCCATGTCCGCTTCGAGAACGTCCATTTCGGCTACGAGCCGGCGCGCGAGATCTTGAAGGGCATCGACCTCGAAGTGAAGCCGGGCACGATGACGGCGGTGGTGGGGCCGTCGGGCGCCGGCAAATCGACCCTGTCGCGGCTGCTGTTCCGTTTCTACGAGCCGCAATCGGGCCGGATCACGATCGACGGCCAGGACATCACGAAGGTGACCCAGAAGAGCCTGCGCGCAGCCTTGGGCATCGTCCCGCAGGACACGGTGCTGTTCAACGACACGATCGGCTACAATATCGGCTACGGCAAGGAGGGCGCGAGCCAGGACGAGATCGAGGCCGCGGCCAAAGGCGCGGCGATCCACGATTTCATCCTCGAACTGCCACAGGGCTATGAGGCGATGGTCGGCGAGCGCGGGCTCAAGCTTTCCGGCGGCGAGAAGCAGCGCGTCGCCATCGCCCGCACCTTGTTGAAAGATCCGCCGATCCTGATCCTCGACGAGGCGACAAGCGCGCTCGACAGCCGCACCGAGGCGGCGATCCAGGAGACGCTGCAGGGCGTCGCCGCGCGCCGCACCTCGATCGTCATCGCCCACCGCCTCTCGACCGTGGTCGACGCCGACCAGATCGTCGTGCTCGACCAGGGCAGGGTCGCCGAACGCGGCACCCACGCGCAGCTGCTGCGCAAGAATGGCCTCTACGCCGACATGTGGGCTCGCCAGCAAAGCGAGCGCGAAGAGGAAGAGGCGCAGGCGGCGGAGTAGAGTCGATTAGTCTCGTATTGCGATGGCGGCAGGGTTATCCAGCGAAATCAAGCCGCTTTCATCAAGGACTGACCAATGCCGCGCATCATCGACCTCGGCCACCTGTCGCCATCGGACGGCCTCAAGATTACCAGCTGGCAGTCCTACAGTGGGGCGGGGAGCGCCGGCGACGTAAACGGCGACGGCCTGACGGACCTCATCATGACCGCGGGGAACTCCGCCTACGTGCTGTTCGGTAAGGTCGGCGGGTTCTCCGAAACTCAGGGCACTTTTGGCCCTGCTGACGGCTTCCGCATCAGCCCTCCCGTCACATCCGACCCGTACGAGTCTGTCGGAACCGCGGCGTTCGTCGGCGACGTCAATGGCGATGGCTTCGCCGACATCGCCGTAGGGGTACCGACTCACGACACTGGCGGCATGGACCGCGCCGGTGCGGCCTATCTCATCTACGGCAAGGCGTCCGGCTTTGGCACGATAGATCTCGGCAGCCTTTCGCCCCCGGATGGCGCCATGATCGCCGGCGGTGAATATTACCGGGTCGTTGGGAGTCTCGTCACACCGGCGGGCGACACCAACGGCGACGGGCTGGCTGACTTCCTGATCGGAGCACCGTCGGTCGCTCCGAATCCCTATCTTGCAGCACGTGCCGGAAGCTTCGAACTCGTCCTCGGCCAAAGTTCCAACTTGGCGAATTCGACCTATCACGGCGTAACCGGCGTCACCAATAACCAGAACGACCGTGTCGGTAGCGTCATGGCCGGCCTAGGTGATCTCAACGGCGACGGCTATGACGACTTCGGAGTTTACAGCTTCCAGAGTACAAATCCGCCCCAGTATGGCGTGGGCAATGGCGCTCTTTTCATCTATTGGGGGCATGACAGTGGATCGCCTGCACCCGTCCCAACAGTGCTGGGCGACTTTGGACAATTCTTGGCGCCGGCCGGTGACTTCAACGGCGACGGCGTCGACGATCTTATGGCGGGATTTGGCGTCGTTTACGGGCGTCAGTCCGACGATACCGCTTCGGTCTTCGGCGCGAGCGACCCGGCCTCCCTGTTCGCCAGCCAAGGCGTACGGTTCACAAGAGCGCAGGGCACAGATTTGATCCGGCAATATGCAAGTGCCGGCGACGTGAATGGAGACGGCTATGACGATGTCCTGATCGCATCGTACGATCAAGGCACCACCAGGCCGGGGGCGGCCTATCTGATTTATGGGCGCTCCGATGCTGCCCGCACCATCGATCTCGATCATCTCGGCGACAGCGAGGGCTTGATCGTAAAGGGGCCCGCGGGCTCGAAAACCCCCAGCTCGGTCGCCGGCATTGGGGATGTCAACGGCGATGGCTTCGATGATCTGATCGTTCATTCGAACAGCGGCGCCTATGTCATCTATGGCGGCACGAGGTTGCGTGTCGAAATCCATGGAACCGCGGCCGACGACGCTCTGGATGGCACAGCCAGCGCGGACTACCTAAGCGCCGTGGCCGGTGACGACCATCTCAATGGTGGCGGCGGCGACGACCTCCTTGCGCCAGGCGCGGGTAACGACGTTGCTTATGGCGATGGAGGGTTGGACACACTGGACTACAGCCTGGCATCCGGTGCGATCTATGGGGTTCTGCGCGACCATTTCGTCAACGAGACCGCGCTCACCAGCGGCACGGTGATTGCGGCCACCACGGTCGTAACCACCGACCTCTTCTTCGAAGTCGAGAATCTCATCGGCTCGGCCTTCGGCGACAGGCTATATGGCTCGGCGGGGAACAATGTGATCACACCCGGCGCCGGGGCCGACATCGCCTACGGGATGGGCGGCAACGATACCATCAGCTATGCCAACGCCGCAGGCGCGGTCTTCCTCGACCTTGGTGCCGGAACCTTCGTGAGCGAAACCGCCCTGACCAGTGGAACCGTTGACGCAGCCACGCCGGTTGTTGCGACAGACCAAGTCTTCGGATTCGCCAATGCGGAAGGCTCCGCGTTCGGAGATCGACTCCACGGGACCGTAGGCGACAATGTGATCACGCCGAGCGCCGGCGCGGATATCGTCTACGGCATGGGCGGCAGCGACACCATCAGCTACGCCGATGCCGCCGGCGCCGTCTTCCTCGACCTCGCCGGACACACGGTCTGGGAAACCGGTCTCACCAGCGGAACCGTCCTGGACACGACACCGGTCGTGACGACCGACCTCGTCTTCGGCATCGCCAATTCCATGGGTTCGACGTTCGGCGATCGGCTTAACGGGTCGAACGCGAACAATGTGCTCGATGGGATGGACGGAGCCGATTTCCTCTACGGCCTGGAAGGCGCCGACACCTTGCGCGGCGGCAACGGCGCCGACGTGATCGGCGGCGGCGACGGTGCCGACCTCATCGTTGGCGGTTACGGTAATGATGTCATGCTCGGCGGTGCCGGCAGCGACAGCTTCCATTGGGATCTACCCGGCGAGGGTATCGACCTGATCGCCGACTTCAGCGTGGCCGACGACACTCTGTCCTTCCTGGGCTCCGCTTTCGGATACGGCGCCGGGGCTAGTGCGATCCTGGTCAGCAATAGCAACCCCGTCGCAGCAGCCCCCCGCAGCTTCCTTTACGACACGGATACGGGCATCCTGTCCTTCGACGCCGACGGCGCCGGCGGCGTTGCCGCCGTCGGCATCGCCCAGTTGCAGGGTACGCCTGCCATTACCACGGCCGATTTCCTGTTCGTCTAGCGCGTTGGAAATTTCCAATCCTGGTTCTCGACCACCGCTCGACAGCCGCACCGAGGCGGCGATCCAGGAGACGCTGCAGGGCGTCGCCGCGCGCCGCACCTCGATCGTCATCGCCCACCGCCTCTCGACCGTGGTCGACGCCGACCAGATCGTCGTGCTCGACCAGGGCAGGGTCGCCGAACGCGGCACCCACGCGCAGCTGCTGCGCAAGAATGGCCTCTCCGCCGACATGTGGCCCGCCAGCAAAGCGAGCGCGAGGAGGAAGAGGCGCAGGCGGCCGAGTGAGTTGAAGGGGCGATGCCGACCGCCTACAATCCAGATAACCTGGCCGGGCGGAATCTACGAGAGGACGAGCGATGCCTGACATGATTCACCTAGGCCAATTGTCGCCGGAAACTGGAATTGTCTTCCAAGGCATCACAGCCATTTCCGTTGCCTCCGCTGGAGACGTCAATGGAGACGGGATCGGCGATATCGTCATCGGCGGGTATTCCGGGACAAACGATGGAATTGCTTTCGTGATCTTCGGTCGCGCCGACCTGATGTCGTTGAATCCGGCGACCATGACCGCCAGTGAGGGGTTCAAGATTACCGGCACCTCCTACAGTGTATTGGGATTGAGCGTAGCGAGCGGCGACGTCAATCATGACGGGTTCGACGATATCGTCGTTGGCGCGCCCGGGAGCGGGAGAGGGGGACCAGCGGACAATGGCGCGGTTTACATCATCTTCGGCAAAGCCAGCGGGTTTGCAACGCTCGACGCCGGCACGCTTGCGATGCCGGACGGCTTCGCGATCCGCGGTGGGACCGAATATCGGACCGGGTGGAGCGTGGCCACTGCCGATATCAATGGCGACGGCTTCAGCGACGTCATCGCAGGGTCGCCCCTGTTCAACGGAAACAACGGCCGCATCGATGCGATATTCGGAAAGGCGGCCGGGTTTGCGAACGTAGACCTGCCGACCCTGGCGAGCACGGAGGGATTGACGCTGACAGGCATCGGAAGCCAGGCGAAGTTCGGCTACAGCATCAGC
>Ga0268266_10000490_pt1 | contig 56757 bp, 56 predicted proteins | sample KBSS13metaG_FD_190356 | JGI IMG/M metagenome (GOLD analysis project Ga0268266, IMG submission 190356) | Switchgrass rhizosphere microbial communities from Kellogg Biological Station, Michigan, USA - KBS S1-3 metaG (SPAdes) (version 2) | ecosystem: Host-associated > Plants > Roots > Rhizosphere...
CCCAATCCCCAGCGCCAGCGTTAGCACCGCAGTAATCGTGAAACCGGGGCTCTTCCGCAACATCCGCAAGCCGAACCGCACGTCTCGCAAAATGCTCTCTCCAAGTCCCACTCCTCTCGCCTCGCGGCACTCTTCCTTCGCTTTGTCCAGCCCGCCAAACTCAATCCGCGCCCGCCGCATCGCCTCCGCGCGAGACATCCCGCCTCGCATCAAATCCTCAGCCCGCGCCTCCAGATGGAACCGCAGCTCCGCGTCCATCTCGCTCTCCACCCGAGACCTCCGCAGACTCGCCTGCAGCCACCGCCGCACTCGGTGCAGCAACTTCACAGTTCCTCCGGGCGCGCCGACAAAATCCCGGCAATTACGTGCGCCATCCGGTTCCACTTCTCCTGCTCGCTCTGCAATCTCTTTTTGCCTTCCGCCGTTAGGCGGTAATACTTTGCTTTCCGCTTGTTCTCCGATTCACCCCATTCACTCGCAATCCAGCCTTGATCCTCCAACCGGTACAGCGCCGGATAGAGCGACCCCTGCTGAATCTCCAGCCGCCCGCCCGAGATCTGCTCGATCCGCAGCAACACTCCGTATCCGTGCAGCGGCCCCAGCGACACCGCCTTCAGGATCAGCATGTCCAACGTTCCTTGTAGCAACTCCATCTGCTTTTCCATGAATCCTTTTCTAGACAATCTTGGACCCTTCCCTAGATGGTCTAGGAATGGATACGCCTCTTCTCCTAGACTGTCAAGGTGAGAGTGCGCCGCACCGTTCGTGCCCATTCGAGCGGCCGGATTTGTCTGTGGAAAAATCAGCTGACATCTTTAACCACCTTTAGAATCATCACTTCTGAAAAAACAGGGGAAGGGGGCTGGTAGTCATGGCTACCCAGCTTCCTTTCTCGTCGAGGGGGAAGTGATCTAGGTTTGTTGAAAGCGTTGCTTCCAATCTCACCTTGCATCCTTCCCGTCCTATACTTCCAGATCGATGGACCGCAAACATCTCGCCCGCGAAATCTTCCGTCGCACCCTGAATGCGGTCGACCCTTGCACCGCCATCGAGCGTTGCCTCTCCATCTCCTCCCACAACCTTTGCTGCTCCGATCGCTCCTACGACCTTCGTCGCTTCACGGACATTCGCGTCCTCGCCGTGGGCAAAGCCGCTCACCGCATGCTCGATGGCCTCATCGCGACTCTTCCTCACGGAACAAAGCTGCGCGGTGTCGTCTCTGCGCCAACTGTTCCACCCATTCCCCATAGCGGCTTCCAATATTTCGTCAGCGGCCACCCCGAACCGAACGAGCACAGTTTGCTAGCCGGCAAAGCTGCTCTCGATCTCGTACATGATTCCACCGCGCAAACGCTGGTGATCGTCGTTCTGTCGGGCGGCGGCTCCGCGTTAATGGAATCGCCGCTGCTCACTTCGCTCTCGCTCGATGAAATTCAGCAACTCAATCGCGCACTCGTCACCTGCGGTGCATCCATCCACGAAATCAACACAGTGCGCAAACACATCTCCGCCACAAAAGGCGGCCGACTAACGCAAGCTGCTTATCCTGCGGCGGTCATCACGCTTGCCATCAGCGACGTCCCCGTCGGCAGGGAATCAGCGCTCGCTTCCGGACCCACCCTACCCGATCCCACCACTTGCGCCGACGCGCTCAACGTCATTGCCAAATATGATTTGCGCGCACGACTTCCGCTCTCGCTGCTTTCGTGGATCGATAGCGACGCCTTGCCCGAAACTCCCAAACCTTCCGATCCCGTTTTTGCCAACGCACAATTTGAACGTGTACTCGGCATGCACGAACTCTTTCACGCTGCACATCGCTTCGCCGAAGCTGAACATTTCATAACATGTTGCGACAACTCCACCGACGATTGGCCGATCGAAAAAGCAGCCGACTCTCTGCTCGCCCAACTCGATCAGTTGCAAGTCGCAAATCCGATGAGTCCCGTCGCACTCATCGCGGACGGGGAACTCAGTTCCCCGGTTACAGGCGCCGGCCTGGGTGGCCGCAACTCCGCTTTCGTCCTCGCTTGCGTGCAAAAAATTGCGGGCAAACCTATCGTCGTCCTCAGCGCGGGAACCGATGGAATCGATGGCAACAGTCCTGCGACGGGTGCCGTCGCCGACAGCAACACACGCGCCCGCGCCCAGGAACTCGGTCTCGATCCCAGGGATTTTTTTCTGCGCAGCGACTCCTTCCGCTTCTTCGACCATCTCGGCGACACCATCATCACCGGCCCCACCGGCAACAACCTCCGCGACCTCCGCCTCCTCCTCTCCTTTCCGCGGGAAGCCAATTGAATTTTGCTTGTCCATTTGCATCTCAAAAACAAAAAAGGGCAGCAACTTCGCCGCCCTTCATTTGAGGGTAATTTTCACAGCTATTCGCCGCTGCTCGTCATTCCGAGCGGAGCGACCGAAGGTTCCGACTCTGTCGGAAGGAATCTCTCCGGAGCTGCCTACTTCTTCGCGGGCAAACGATCCTCAATCGTCTTCAGCCGCTCGCTCATCTCAGCCAGCATTTTTTCCAAACGGTCGAGCCGCTTCGCAACGTCTTGATCACCCGCCGTGCCTTCTGCTCCTGCTGCTTCGCCTGGTTTTGCGGGCCCGCGCTTCAGCCGAGCGATTTGTCCTTTAATCATCGGCGTCATTTCGATGCTCAGGTCGTTGCTCTTCAGCAAAGACTCAAGCGCGGGAATGGCAGAAGCGTCGCCTCGTTCACCCAGAGCAAAAATCGCTGAGAAGCGAATCGGCGCATGCGACTCAGGCAAATAGGACGCGATCTGTTGCGTGATTTCTTTGTCGTCTTTTTTCACGCGCGCGAGGCTCGCAATCGCGGCTTGCCGCGACTCAATCCGTTTTCCGGGCACCGCCCATTCCTTCAACGTAAAGACGGCGTTGTCATCACCGAGCGATCCCATTGCGCGAAGAGCTGCGTTACGCAAAAAGTCATCGGGCGAATTGCCGGCGACCGCTGCGTTCAGAGTGGCCAGCGCATTGGGCGCTTTGACCTTGCCGATTACCTGCAGCGCCGAGGCGCGCGTGCGAAATGACTTGTCGTCTTTCGCGAGTGACTCCAGTTTCGCGGCCACATCCGCGTTGTCCTTGAAGTTGCCGAGCGCAGCCGCAATGCGGTTTTTCACCCACGGTTCGGTCGCAGAGTTCAATCCGTCCAGCAATTGCTTCGCCGCCGCGGGCGTGCCGCGTTCTCCGAGCGTATCCGCCGCTACGGCACGCGCTCCCCACGCTTTGTCACTGCGCAGTACTTCGCCGAGCGCCGCATCCACTTCAGGATCATCTTTAATCTTCCCGAGAGCCTGCACCGCATCGGCGCGATCCGCGAATTCACTCGCGTTCTTCGCTTGGTACAGCCATTCCTTCTTGTCTTTATGGAACTCTGCGGTCTTCAAGACATGCCCGCCTTTGTCGAACAGCACCATGATCGGCGCGCTATCCGACGGAAGCGCAAATGCTTCTTCCGGTTTCGAGACGGTGATCGGATAGGTCTTGGCTCCGCTCGTGGTGGTGATTTCAACTTCCACCGGGACGCGGAAGATTCCCACACGGCCTTCCACTTTTTGCGCCTGCTTCACTTTCAATACAATCTGGTGGTTCGCGTCGTCGTAGGTATAAGCCAGATCAAACTTCGGCGCTCCCGCACCGTAAATCCATTGCGTAAAGAACGGATCGACGTTGATGTGCGTCTCATCTTCGATCGCTTTCACCAAGTCGGCGGTCACGACATTCTTGCCGCGGTTTACTTCGAGATAGTGCTTCAGACCGCGGTAGAAAGGCTCTCGACCGATCTGATGGCGGAGCATGTACAGGACGAGACCGCCTTTGCCGTAAGCATTGCCGTCGAATTCGCTGGAGTCATCAAAGTCGTGCCGCACAATCGGCTTGGCCCAAAGGTTGCCCTGTTCGAACCACTCTTGAATGCCGCTCCAGCGCTCGTATTCCGATTGATCTTTGGGGAAGTAGTGCTCCGACCACATCGTCTCCATGAATGTAGCGAAGCCTTCGTTCAGCCAGATGTTTCCCCAGTCCTTGCAGGTGACGAGGTCGCCGAACCATTGGTGGCCTAATTCATGCGAAATCAGCGGGTCTTGTCCAGTCGTATATTCGGGAGCGAGGGTCGGGTGTACCAGCGAACTGCTGGTGTTCGTGGTCGCGCTGGAATTTTCCATGCCGCCCGCGACGAAGTCGTCCACCATGGCTTGCGCGTATTTCTCCCATGGGTAGTCGACGCCGATGGTCTTGCTGAAGTACTCCATCATCTGCGGGGTGCGGCCGTAGTTGATCTTGAGGCGGTCGCCGCGTCCCTTCGGTGCGTAGTAGGTGACAGGCTTTCCTCTCCAGACGTCCTTTACTTCGTCGAATTCGCCCGCCACTACCGTAATGAGGTAAGTGGAGCTGGGCAGGGATTCCTGCCAGCTCCAGGTTTTCATTCCGTTGCCAGCGTCCTTGACGCTGACGAGTTTTCCGTTGGCGAGGGTGATCCATGCGGCGGGGACCGTAAGAATGGTTTCCGTGGTGAGCCGGTCGTTCGGGTAGTCGTAGGTGGGCAAGTAGTAGCGCGTGTCTTCGGATTCGCCCTGAGTCCAGATTTGTTTTGGCCGGTCGGGATAGTCCTTGTCGGGCAGAATGAAGTAGGCGCCTTTGGAAGTTTTGCCTTCGTATTTGATCTCGACTTCGAATTTGTCGCCGGGCTTCGCCGCGGTTGCGAGCGGAATAATCAATTTGTCGTCTTTGCTTTCGAACTTCGCGGTGGTCTTGTTCAGCAGGACGCCCTGGATTTGGAGGCCGGCTGAATCGAACCAGATTCGGTTCGTGCTTTTGAGCATGGAAATGTTGTGCGTAACGTCGCCGATAACCTTTTTCTGTTCGACGTCGAACTTCAACACAATCTTCGAGTGCTGCAGATCGTAATCGCGGCTGCGCGCGAAGGGCTCGTCAGCGCGCACCGGAGTGCAAAGCAGGAGAACGAAAAGCAGCGACAGCAAAGCACCACAACGAACCGAAGCGCACTTCCACGGACTCATTTTCAAGAGTGTCCCTTTCCCAAGCTCAAGTTATGAACGGAATGAATTCAAGCGGAATACCGGACGGTGTGGCCCGCGGCGTCCAGCACTTGCGTCGCCCGGTGCAAATCCTTGTCTGAAACGAGCAGATAATCGGTGTCATAAGTCGAGACAGCAAAAATACTGATCTCCGCCTTGGCCAGCGGCTCGGCAACCGAAGCGAACACGCCGGTGAGAGTGAAAGCCAGGGTACCTTCGATCTGTAGAAGCCGGCGGTCACGCTCGGCGTGAGCCGCCTCCGGAACCATGGCATCTTCACAAACAACAGAAAGCTCAAAAGCCGTCCGTGTAACGGACAAAAATCTGGCGCCGACTGCCCAAGCAGGGACCGAAGCTCCCGGATCCAGTCTGCAGATCGCGTACTTTTCGGGATGGACGGTGATGGTCAGCTGGTGACTCATCCGACGGTAACCGGTTCGCGAGCAGACGACGCAGCCGGTAGCTGGATGCCGCCTTGTCGCAGCTGCTCCCTCTTAGACCAGAGATCCGACCGGGGGACACAACAAGTTCGGACGCCAGAGTTACGACCATTGCACGGAGCCTACTCGTTTTTGCGAGATGGTACAAGACCTGTGGTCTCTGGATGAGCAGACCGACACAAACTTAGACGGGGCCAAAGCTCGAAGGGTAACGCAACCTTAGTTGAAGTCTAGGGTTGGAATGCTTGCCCGATTTTGGGCGGCCAGACTTTTCTGCAAGGGCGTCGTCTAACTCTTGAGAGATACGGAACCTTTCGTAGCGTGCCGCCGTATCTATGAGAGTGGAAGCAGTACAGCGAGGGGGCCTCGATATGTCCAGCAGTACGAACGGTTTAGCCGGAAACGGGAAGAACGGTAAGAAGCGGCGCCGGAGAATTATTTGGGGCTCGGTTGCGGTGGTAGTCCTTTTGGGCGCGGGTCTTGGAGTTAAGGCGGCGCTGAGCCCGAGCCACGAGATTGATCCCTCGAAGCTGGCTAACGTGGAAAAGGGCGACCTGGCGCGGGTGGTGGTCGCGACCGGCAGAATTCAGCCGCTTTCCAAAGCTGATATCAAGTCCAAGGCTAGCGGCATCGTGAAGAAAATCTATGTGGATTATGGCGATCGGGTGAAGTCGGGGCAGGTGTTAGCGGAACTGGACAAGGTTCAGTTGGAAGCGGCGGTGCGCGCGGCACGGGCAAACATGGAAGCAGCCGAGGCGGCCCTGCAATCCGCGCAAGCAGCACTGGAACGCAACAAAGTAGATGCCGAGGGGCCGGACGTCCCTTACTTGAAGCTGAATATGGAGCGTGCTCACCAAATGCTCAAGGACGGAGTGATGTCCAAGAGTGTTGTCGAAGATGCCGAGAAGAATTATCAAATGGCGCTGAACAAGCAGATGAGCGCGCAGCGCAATCTGGCGGTGTCGAAGGCGGAAATTTCCAAGGCGCAGGCGCAAGCGGCGCAGAGCAAGGCTACGTTGGACAATGCGGAAGAGGATTTGCGGAACTCGACGATCATCAGCCCGATTGACGGCCTGGTGCTTTCGCGCGATGTAAACGTGGGCGATGCGGTCAGCTCGATTCTCGTGCTGGGCTCGCAGGCGACGCCGATCATGACGTTGGGCGATGTGAGCGAGGTTTACGTGCAGGGCAAAGTGGATGAGGCCGACATCGGCAAGGTGTACCTGAACCAGCCGGCGCGTATCGTGGTGGAATCGTTCAAGGACAAAAAGTTCGAAGGCAAGGTGACGAAGATTTCCCCGCAAGGCAAGGAGAAGGACAACGTCACGACGTTCGAGGTGCGTGTTTCGATTTCAAACTTCAGCGGCGAGCTGAAAGCGAACATGAGCGCCAACGCGGAAATTCTGCTTGAAGAAAAGAAGAACGTACTGATGGCACCGGAAGCCGCGATGATTTACGACAAAGATCGCAAGGCGCAAGTGGAGATCCCGGACGCTAAAGGCCCGAACGGAAAGAAAAAGGTGGATGTGAAGCTGGGAATTTCGAACGGCGTGAAGACTGAAATTCTTTCCGGGCTGAACGAGAAGCAGCAGGTCATTCTCCAGTAGGATTCGGGGGCAAATCGTGTCCTTTCGGGACTTACTACGCGACACGCTCGTGACGCTGTGGGCGCAGAAGCGCCGGACGATGCTGACGATGTTCGGCATCGCATGGGGGATCATTTCCATCACCGTGATGGTGGCCGCGGGCGAAGGTCTGGGCGACGGAATCCAGAAAAATCAGCAAACGTTCGGCAAGGACGTGATGATCGTGTTTTCCGGACGGACCAGCATGCAGGCGGGGGGCGCGCGCGCCGGACGTCAGGTGCGGTGGATGGAAGACGACTACAAGTACGTCGCGGCAGAATCTCCTGCCTGCAAATACGTGATGCCGGAACTCGGCAATGACGTGCAGGGGCGGAGCTTGTTCAACAGCGGGACGATTCCCGTAGTGGGCGCATTACCTCCGTTCAGCGAAATCCGCAGCGTCGCGCCGGCACAAGGGCGTTTTTACAACGACGAGGACAACGAGAACGCGCGCAATGTGGCTTTTCTAGGCAGCGACGTGAAAAAGCAGTTGTTTGCCGACCGCGAAGCGATGGGGCAAACGGTTTGGCTGAACGGGGTTCCCTACACCGTGATTGGTGTGATGAAGGCGAAGGACCAGAACTCGAGCTACGACGGCTTCGACACGCGCAAGATTTTTATTCCGTTCAATTCCATGCGGCGAGATTTTCCGAATAAACCGCCGGCTGTGGAACACACCGTGGACAGGCTGCTGGTAGCCCCATGGTCGCTGGAAACGCACAAGGATTGCGACAAGCAGTTGCGTCGAACGCTGGCGCGCTTGCACAACTTTGATCCGCGCGATGAGGAAGCAGCGAGTATCTGGGACACCGTAAAGAACGCGCAAGCCAACCGCATGATCATCGTGGGCATGGAAATCTTCATGGGCGCGGTCGGAATAGCGACATTGTTTCTCGGCGGGCTGAGTGTGATGAACGTGATGCTCGTGAGCGTGCGCGAGCGTACGCGGGAAATCGGCGTGCGCATGGCCCTGGGAGCGACGCGGAAGTCGATCTTGCGGCAGTTCTTTGTGGAAACGATTTTTGTGGTGGCGATCAGCGGCGGTGCCGGGCTGATCATTTCTTATGGATTTTGCGCGCTTGTGAACCTTGCGCCGATGCCGCCATTTTTTAGCGGAATGCTGACCAGTTGGAAGATCGCGGCGATGTCGATTGCGTTGCTTGGGGTGATTTCGATTCTTTCTGCTTTGTATCCAGCCAATCGGGCGGCATCGGTAGATCCGATTGAGGCGCTGCGCTTCGAGGCAGGCGGGTAGGCGTATGTTCAAAGAAATTTTCAAGCAGGCATGGACGGCGTTGGGACGGAATCCGGTGAGGAGTTTTCTCACGATGTCGGGAATTTCGTGGGGAATTGTGGCGGTCACACTGCTGCTGAGCTACGGTTCGGGATTTCGCGGCGTGTTGATGTACACCTTTGAAGTGTTTGGCAAAGGCGCGGTGATTGCGTGGCCTGGAACGACCAGCGAACAGGCGGGCGGCGAGCGGGCGGGGAAGCCAGTCCGGTTTGAAGCCGAAGACGCGGAGTGGGTGAAAGCGCAGTCGCCGTTGATCCGGCGCGTGACGCGGGAGACGGTGCGTTTTCAGAGCGTTTCGCACAATGAGCGGTACAAAGATTCAGCGGTACGCGGGGTCTATCCCGAATATGGAGAGATGCGGAACGAAGTGCCTTCGGACGGGCGTTGGATATCACCGGAGGATGTCGCAGAGCGGCGGCGCGTGGTGTTTCTAGGGTCGGAATTACGCAAGAAAATATTCAGCGGTCAGCCGGCGGTTGGCGAGGCGGTGCGCATCAAGGGCGTGCCTTTTACCGTGATTGGTTCGATGGACCGGAAATTCTCGGATAGCTGCTATTTCAACTGTGATGACGAATCGGCGTTCATTCCCTACACCGCGGCTGGCGATTTGTGGGACACCAAGTATTCGAGCGTAATGGTGTGGGAACCGATCGCACCGGGTTTCGAGAAAGCTGCGATGGATCAGTTTCGCGCGGCAATTGCGAACCGGCAGAGATTTTCACCTTCTGACAAGCGCGCGATTACGATGTTTGGACGCGAAGAGTTCAAGCCGATCATGGAGGGCATTACTATTGGCATCGAAGCGCTGCTGTTTTTGATCGGCGCGATGACGCTGGGAATTGGCGGCGTGGGCGTGATGAATATCATGCTGGTATCGGTGGAAGAACGCGTGCGCGAGATTGGCTTGCGGCGCGCGCTGGGAGCGCGGAAGAAACACATTCGCTGGCAGTTTTTGCTGGAAGCGCTGGTAATGACGATTGCGGCTGGCGCGATAGGGATGTTGTTATCCTGGGCGATTACCGCTGCCATTGGCACGCTGCCGTTCCTAGGTCCGGCATATGAAGATGAGTCGGGCAAGGTGGATATTCACCTGACGCTTTCCTTCATGACCATGTTCTTGTCATCGCTGATCTTGATTGTGGTCGGCGTCGTGAGCGGATGGCTTCCGGCGATGCAGGCGGCCAAGCTCGATCCCGTCGAGGCGCTGCGCTACGAATAAGAGCGCGCCGTCAGCACTCGATTACATTTAAGGCTAATCCACCGAGAGACGTTTCCTTGTAGCGGGACTGCATGTCGAGGCCAGTCTCGTACATCGTTTTGATCACCTGATCGAGAGAAACTTTGTGTTCGCTGCCTTCGCGGAGAGCGATGCGGCTAGCGTTGATGGCCTTGACGGCGCCGATGGCGTTGCGTTCGATGCAGGGAATCTGCACAAGCCCAGCGATGGGATCACAGGTCATGCCCAAGTTGTGCTCCATGCCGATTTCTGCGGCGTATTCGATTTGGCCGTTGGCGCCGTTTTGTGCGGCGACTAAACCGCCCGCAGCCATGGAGCAGGCCACGCCGACTTCCCCCTGGCAGCCGACTTCGGCTCCGGAGATTGAGGCATTCTCCTTGTATAGAACACCGACGGCGCTTGCCGTGATGAAGTAGCGGAGCAGACCCGCGTCGTCAGCTCCGGGAATGTAGCGCGAGTAGTATTGCGCGACGGCGGGGATGATACCGGCGGCGCCGTTAGTTGGCGCGGTGACGATGCGGCCGCCTGCCGCGTTTTCTTCGTTGACGGCCATGGCCCAGACGTTGACCCAGTCCATGGGAGCTAGCGGATCGCCGCTGCCAGATTCGCCGAGTTTTTTTGCGAGGCGCGGAGCGCGGCGGCGAACGTTGAGACCGCCTGGGAGAATTCCTTCTGTTGCGAGGCCACGTTCGATGCAGCCCTGCATTGTCTGCCAGATCTTGCGGACATAATCGCGGATTTCGAATTCAGTGTGCCAGGCCTTTTCGTTTTCGAGACCGATTTGCCAGACGGCGAGATTGTGTTGCTCGCCGAGTCTCAGGAGTTCGGCGGCGCTGCAGAAGGGAAACTTGACGGACGGATTGCTGCCTGCTGCAGAAGAGTCGCCTTCGCGGACGATGAAGCCCCCGCCGATGGAGAAGTAGGTTTGCCCAGAGAGGAGTGCGCCGTCGGCGCCGAAAGCGCGGAAGAGCATGCCGTTTGAATGGAAGGGAAGGGTTTTGTCTTTGTGAAAGAGAAGATCAAGCGTTTCGTCAAAGGTGACAGGCTTGGCGGCGGCGAGCGGCAGAGTCTTGTTCGCGCGAATCGCGGTGAGTTTTGGTTCGATAGATTCCGGTGCTAGCTGGTCGGGGAGTTCGCCGCTCAGGCCGAGCAGAATGGCGCGATCGGTGCCGTGGCCGTGGCCGGTCAGGGCCAGGGAGCCGTAGAGGTTGGCCTCAACGCGAGAGGTTTGGGCCAACAGATTTGCTTCGCGAAGACTGGAAGCAAACGCTGCAGCGGCCCGCATGGGCCCAACGGTGTGAGAACTCGAGGGGCCGATGCCGATTTTGAAAATTTCGAAGAGGCTGGTTTTCACGGAGATGCTACCCAACTACGATGCTACGCCTGCGCGAAGAGCAAGGGAAAGTTTCGTCGCAGCGTATGTGTTCAGTTTGCTTTGCGAGCGCGATGCGACGAACTATTTTTCCCTTAGGATCGCGTCGAAGTAGGCGAGCATTTCCGGCGAATCCCACTGCTGAGCGCTGACGAGTTTGCGGACGATTTTGCCGCGGCGGTCGATGACGTAGGTTTCAGGAATTAGGGAAGTGCCGTAGTCGAGCGCGATTTTGGATTTGCCGTCCTGCAGATTGGGGTCACGCCAGGTGGGATAAGGTACGGCAAAGTTCTTGAGAAATTTTTCGTAGCCGGTTGGTTCGGGGTCGAGGCTGACGCCGAGAATGGTGCCGCCGCGCGGCTCGATATAGCGCTGCAGGGTATTGAGCGACGGGGCTTCTTCGACGCAAGGCTGGCAGTAGGACGCCCAGAAATTGAGCACAACCACTTTGCCGCGGTAATCGGACAAGCGGAGGGGCTTGCCGTCAATTGTAAGCGGGAAGTCCTCGGCAGTTTTACCGGCGATGGAGGCTTCGCCTTGGCGGTAGCTGGGCAGCGCGAAGAGGGTCAGAATCGCTAACCCCAGCGCAAAACCGGTCCAAACCAGCACGCGGCGGAGAGTGTCCATACAAATGTTATACTAGCGCATCTGCACTGGGACTGAAACGTTCCGCTGAATCCCACCCACATGAGCGAATCCGGAGCCATCAGCGCAATTGTTCCTGCCAGAAACGAAGAGGCGGTGATTGCCGCGTGCATCGAGTCTTTAGCGGTGCAGCCGGAGATCAGCGAAATCATTGCGGTAAACGATCAATCCAGTGACGGGACGCCGGAAATCTTGCGGGGATTGGCGCTGCGTATTCCTGGTTTGAAAGTGGTGGATGTGCCGGCGCCTCCCGCCGGTTGGGTTGGTAAGAATCATGCGGTTTGGGTGGGTGCGCGACAGGCAGCGGGCGAGTGGTTGCTCTTCACGGATGCGGATGCAGTGCTGCAAGAAGGAGCGGTTGCAAAGGCGCTAGGGCTGGCGGGAGAGCATGAAGCTTCGCTTGTGTCGTTTTCTCCGGAGCAAGTGTTAGAGAAGTGGTACGAAAAAGCGCTGATCCCGTTTGTGTATGTGCGGTTGGCGCAGAAATTTTCGTTCGATCAGGTGAATGACCCGAAGTCGAACGCGGCCGCGGCGAATGGGCAGTTTTTGATGGTGCGGCGCGACGCGTATCATACCGCCGGCGGTCACGCGGCGGTACATGAAGAAGTGCTGGAGGATGTTGCGCTGGCGAAGAAGGTGAAAGCCACTGGCGCACGAGTTTGGTTCGGGTACAGCGATGGAGCGGTGCGTGTGCGGATGTACCGCTCGTTTTCGGCGATGTGGGAGGGCTGGAAGAAAAATCTGTTTGTACTGATGGGGGGGACGACCGGTGCGGTGTTCTCAGAATTTGAGTCGAGCTTTCCGTGGATGATCGTGGTGGTGCTGCTGATCGGAATCAAAATGCCGGTGGCGATGTTCGCGGGAGTGGTTTTGCTGTTGCTGCGGCAGCTTTCCTACGGTTTGGCGCTGACTCGTAACCAATTTCCGTTCAAATACATCATGTACTACATTCCGGCAGTGTTTTTGTACGCGGCGGCGTTGTGGGCGTCGCACGAGAGCTACGCGAAGGGCAAAGTTTCGTGGAAAGGCAGAGAGTATCCGGTCGGCTCACCTGGGGCATCTAAATAGATAAGAGTTATGGTTTATCTGACGCGCAAAATCGAGTTTGCGGCTTCGCATCTGTATCACAATCCCGCGCTGTCGGCGGAAGAGAATCGGCGTGTTTTTGGGAAATGCAACAATCCGCATGGACACGGGCACAACTACACATTGGAAGTGACCATTGCAGGCGAGCCCGATCCAGTGACCGGCATGGTGCTGGACTTAAAGGATTTGAAGGAGATTCTTGAGCGCGAGATCATGCAACGGATGGACCACCGCTTTCTAAACTATGAGGTGGCCGAGCTACAAGGAAAGATTCCGACTTGCGAGAATGTGGCGCGTGTTATCTGGAATTTGCTGGAGCCGAGGATTCCGCAAGGGCGATTGCACCGTGTGCGATTGTACGAATCGGCGGATCTGTTCGCGGATTGTTATCGGAATGGCGCAGGTGGCGCGAGCTGATGGCCGAGGAACTGCATATTGAACTGGGCCGGCGGTATAGGTTTGCGGCCTCTCACCGGCTGCACAGCGCGCAGCTCAGCGAAGACGAAAACAACCGCGTGTATGGTAAATGCAACAATCCGTACGGGCACGGGCACAATTACACGGTGGAAGTGCGATTTTCCGGCGAGGTTGACCCGGCGACCGGAATGATCGCGAACCTCGCGGACGTAGATGCTTTTGTGAACGAGCGTGTGATTGAGCCGTTTGATCACCGGTCCTTGCAAGATGAAGTGCCGGCGTTTCGAAACGTCGTGCCGACGACGGAGAATTTGTGTAAAGAGATTTTTGCGCGGTTGAAGCCGTTTGTGAAAGCGAAGCTGGAAGCCGTGCGCATCGAAGAGACTTCGAACAACAGTTTTGAATACGCAGGGGATTGAGTGCTAGAGGTCAACCAGGGGAGCGCTAACGTGGCCAAGTCTAGTGAGAGCAAGAGCGAAGAAATACTTCTTAACGCCGAGACACCGTACGACGACAAGCGGATATCCTGCCATATGCGCGAGATTATCCGACTGGTAGGAGAGGATCCGGCGCGCGAAGGGCTGCGCAAGACTCCTGAGCGGTTCGAGAAGGCGCTAAAGTTCTTGACCAGTGGGTATCACCAAAATGTGGATCACATCCTGAATGGAGCGACGTTCAGCGTTTCGTACGATGAAATGGTCGTTGTGAAGGACATCGAGTTCTTCAGCTTATGCGAGCATCACGTGTTGCCGTTCTTCGGCAAAGCCCACGTGGCATACCTGCCGTCCAATAAGGTGCTGGGCCTGAGCAAAATCGCGCGACTGGTGAACATGTTTGCGCGGCGTTTGCAGATTCAGGAGCGTATGACCTGCCAGGTCGCGAAAGCCATCGAGGAGAAGATTGCTCCTCAAGGCGTTGGCGTAATCATTGAAGCGCGGCATCTCTGCATGCAGATGCGCGGCGTTGAGAAGCAGCACGGTTCCGCAGTGACCAGCGCGATGCTGGGGGCATTTCGCCACAACAAACAGACGCGCGACGAATTTCTGGCGTTGGTGAGCGGCAAGAGAAGCTAACCTAAGGCGGGATTAGCTCGCCATTCGCGCGCGGGCCCGGCGCACTCGGTCGCGGTTGCCGCAAACCTTATCGCTGCACCAGCGTCTCGTCTGCGCCTTCGTGGTGTCGTAGAAAATCCAACGGCAATCTTCGTTCGTGCAAATCTTGACTCTGTGCTGATTCTCGCTAGCCAGAAGATTCGCGAATGAGAGCGCGATTTGTGCCAGCATCGAATCCCACCCGTGCGATGCCGGAAAAAAGGCAACCTGCAACCCATTTTGGCCGTGGATCAATTGGCGTTTGCCCGTTACGTCTAGCGCAGCGTTGATCGCGTGCAGTTCTATTTTCGCCAGTTTGCGGCCCGCGAAGATCGCTTCGCAGCTTCGTCTGAGCGTGCGGCGAAGCGACTTGAACTTTGCGATGGGAAATGGACCGCGATCTGGAGCCGTGAACCGCCATTGCTGCAGGAAAAAGGGCAGCCAGGAGGGCTCGTCCAGCCAGTCTGTCGGCACGCCATAGGTGTCCCACTCCTCGCTGTTGACCAGGTCGACCCAGGGAGCGGTCTTACCGTGGCCTTTCTCGCGGAATTGCTCCGGCCTCAGCGCCATGGTAACGCTCTAATTCTGTTTGACTCATTACGAAGCATAGGTTAGTATGGTAATGAGTATAGGACATAAAGGTCGTTACACGCCAGAGGGAAGAATCTAAAGTGAGTGCGTCTCCCAAAGCAGCAGTCCTTCCCGAACCCGCCCATGAAGCGGCGAAACCAGTTGACACTCCACCGGTCGCGAGCCGGACGGCGGTCGTACTGGCGTTCTTGGCGATCTACGTTATTTGGGGTTCGACATACCTAGCCATCTGGTACGCGGTGGCAGCCATTCCTCCGTTGTATACAGCGGGTTTTCGGCACGCGATTGCGGGATCGATTCTCCTTGTTTGGGCCTTCGCAAAAGGGCAGCGGCCCACATGGCCGCAGATTCGCGCCAGCATCGTGGTTGGGTTTCTGTTCTTTCTGGTTGGCCATGGAACGCTGCATTGGGCGGAAACACAGATTCCCACGGGGCTGGCCTCGCTGCTGATCGCGTCTGAGCCGATCTGGGTATTCCTGATTACTTGCGCGGCGGAGAAACGCTGGCGGATGAACTGGCTTTTGTTTATAGGCGTCGCGCTCGGACTCGGTGGAGTAGCTCTTTTGATGGGACGCGACGTGTGGTCGGCCGGCCGAGGAGTCTTTTGGGGAGCGGTGGCGTGCCTGGTCGGAGCCATTTCCTGGTCGGCCGGAATTATCTACTCGCGGCGTTCACACTTGTCGGGAAGTCCGTTGTTGCTTTCGGCCTTGTCGCTGCTGGCAGGCTCGCTGATGTTGCTGACCACTGGAACGCTGTTGGGCGAGTATCGCGGATTTGCGCTTGCCGCAGTGCCGCTGCGTTCGTGGCTGGCACTCGGGTACCTGGTCGTGTTCGGGTCGGTGGTCGCATTCACGGCGTACAACTGGCTACTCGAACACTACTCGCCCACGCTTGTAGCAACACACACATACGTGAACCCGATTGTTGCGGTGCTATTGGGCTGGTGGCTTGCCAACGAACATGTCTCCATAAACGTAATGGCCTCGGCCGCGATGGTCGTTGCCGCTGTATTTCTGGTGGATCGCGGAATGGCGCGGTTCAAGGCGTGAGGAACGTCGGGCGCTTCACCGACGACGTGCGATGGACAGCCTCTGCAAAAAAAAGGCCGGGCCAGGGCCCGGCCTTGATATGCCGAATTAGCTTAGATTCAACAGCTTACATTGCGGAGAGGTCGATACTCGCCCTGGTGTTTTCCCATTCCATGCGGAGCGTGCAGCCCTTTGCGCCCTTGTCGAAGGCGATGGCGAAGTTTTCGACTGCGCTGGAGGTCGGAGAGACTTTCATGTCCAGGCGGGCCAGGTCGGAGTCTGCGCCAGGGTAGGGGACTCCCCATTCACCGGTCTTTTTGCTGATGATCAGCGTCCACTTGTCCTGATTAGGAATTGTAAATAGCGTGTAATTACCTGCTGGGACATGGTGGCCACCCACCATCAGGTCGGCGGTTGTAACAAACGTGGTGGCTTCGTTGGCTCCGGCACGCCAGACTTCGCCGTAGGGCACAATGCCTCCAAAGACCTTCCTGCCCTTAGCGCGCGGACTCGAATAGTCGACGGTAATCGATTTGCCCCCAGCCAGTTCGCATTTCGTGGTTGCCGGCGGGCTGGGCCGCTTCGCCTTATCCTGCTGCGCGCGAACCGCGATGACCGCGACTGCAGCCAGAAGAACAGCACTCCCCACTACCAACGCTTTCCGCATGGTGAAATCCTCCCCGAGAAAGACTCTAGCAAATGGACGCAGGGAAGTCATAAAGGAAAGACCGGAAATGGCCTAGAATCTTAGAACTCATGCGCGGACAGCCACAGAAAAGCAACGGGCCTCTTCATGGTGTCAAAGTACTGGAGCTTGGCCAGGCTATTGCGGGGCCGTTTGCGACGGCATTCCTGGCCTGGTTTGGAGCCGAAGTAATCAAGATCGAGCCACCTGGAACCGGGGATCCCTTGCGGAACTGGAGGGTCGTGCGTGATGGCACATCGCTTTGGTGGTACGCGATGGCCCGCAACAAGAAATGCGTCACGCTGAACCTGCGCATTGCAGAAGGTCAGCGTTTGGTGCGCGAGTTGGCCAAGCGAGTTGATGTGGTGGTAGAGAATTTCCGCCCGGGTACTTTGGAGAAATGGGGACTGGGCTACGGCGAGTTGAAAAAAGCAAATCCCAGGCTGATTTTGGCGCGGATTTCTGGTTACGGACAGTCTGGGCCAAACGCAAACAAACCGGGATTTGCGGCAGTGGCTGAGGCCTTTGGCGGATTGCGGTACGTCACCGGCGAACCGGACCGCCCGCCGGTCAGACCGAACTTGAGTGTGGGCGATTCGGTCGCTGGATTACACGCGGCGTTAGGCATCCTGATGGCGCTCTATCGTCGGGACGCGAAGGACGGGCAAGGGCAGGAGATTGATGTCGCGCTGTATGAATGCGTGCTGAACCTCATGGAGAGCACGATTTCCGAATACGATGGCGCTGGGGTAATCCGCCAACGCGAAGGAATGCGCTTGACCGGCATCGTGCCCAGCGGGACATACCCCTGCGCGGATGGTTCGTACATTGTGATTGGTGCGAACGGCGATAGCATTTTCAGGCGGCTGATGACGGCAATGGGCCGCGAAGATCTCGGAAATGATCAGCGGTTTTTGCAGAATGAGGGACGCTCCCGGCACGTTGATGAAATTGATGAAGCAATTTCGCAATGGACCCGACAGCGCCCGGCCGAGGACGCACTCAGAACTCTGGCGGTAGCCGACGTTCCGGCCGGGCCGATTTACTCGGCCGCGGAAATGCTTCGCGATGAGCACTATCGCGAGCGTGGCGTCTTTGAGCAAGTGGAACTGCCGACGGGCGAACCACTCAAAATACCCACGGTTGCGCCCAGATTGAGCGACACGCCAGGCGGAACGCGCTGGATTGGCCCGCCGCTGGGAGCGCATAATACCGAGGTTTACTGCGATTGGCTCGGCCTCCCCGCTTCCGAGCTGAAACGCCTGACGGATGAAGGCGTGATCTGAACTACAACCGGCGACGCTCGAAGCTGCGATCGAGGGCAGCGGAATGATTCTTGTCGAAGAAAAGACGGCACTTGGGCAAAACCTGTTGGTGATACGACAGACGGACCATGCCTTTTTGGCGGCATTTTTTGCGCGCGAGTGGGGCAATGAAAGATTCAACAAGCCGCAGCCAAATGTCTCGTTTTGCCTCGCGGTAGCCGAGCATGACAACGGATGGACGGACTGGGAATTGCAGCCAACGCTCGATCCGAAAACCCAGTCTCCCTACAGTTTCATGTCCATTCCTACGGAAACCCACATTGCGCTCTATCAGCGGGGCATTGAGCGACTGGTGAAGGCGGATCACTACGCTGCGCTGCTCGTCACGATGCACGCGGCTGAACTGTATGACCGGGCGCGCGCGACGATGCCGGGCTATTCGGCGAAGTACGTCAAGGCGAATGAAAGCCAAGCCGTGGACGAATTCATCCAGCAACTGCGCCTGCAGCAACTGCGCTTGAAAGGCGACCTGCGAAATAATGTGGCGACCAGACTTTACGCGGAGGAGCAGAAGGTGAAGGCCAATGCGCAACGCCTTGAGGTAATGGACCGGTTGTCACTGCATTTCTGCATGGGCGCGGGACAGGACGCCGTGCTAGATGGAGTTCCAGTGAACGATGAAGGAGAGGAGACGGACCTGGAGCTGCACGCAGAAGGAGCCGGTGCGGTGGCCATTGCGCCATATCCGTTTCGCCGTGAGCCGCTGACCTTCAGCATCATGACGAGGCGTGTGCCCAAGAAGATCTATGCGAGCGATGGCGACTTTCAGAGAACACTGGCTGGCGCACAGTATTTTCCGTTGAAGTTTACGATGCACGCGCGGAAGTCCGGATCGTTCGCACAAGCTGCCGCGGTTTAGAAGTTGAGTGGGCGGCGACCGTAGCGTTCTACGTGAGCTGACGGCCGCGGGTTTCCGGAAGCAGCAAGGAAAGCAGCGCTGCGATCAGATAGGCAGCCGCTTGCAAGACGAAGGCCGGTCCGATTCCATAATGAACTGCGAGCGCGCCAACTGCGAAAGGCGCGACGGCGGAGATTCCCCGGCCCAGATTGTAGCTGAGCCCCATCGCGGTGGCGCGGATCTCTCCGGGGAAGATTTCGCTCGCGATCGCTGCGAATCCTGAAAAGAAGCCAATTCCGAAGAATCCCACAAAGGGACCGAGTACCAGTAGCCAGAACGGAGTGCTCACAAGCCCGTAAATCGGAACGAGCAGCGACGCGACCAACAGATAGGCGAAGTAGGGTTTTTTGCGGCCGTACGCATCCGCGAAGAACCCGAACAGTGCATAGCCCAGCCACTTGCCGGCGCATAACACGAGGAAAAAAGTCGTGGTTTTGGTCAAGCTCAGCCCGCGGCCGCCCTGCTCGACTGGCAACGAGAGGTAACTCGGCACCCAAACGAACAGGCCCCAATATCCGAACATTGCAAACGAATTCATTACGGTGGCGATGATTCCGTTGCGGAGTGTTTCACCTCGCAAAAGCGTAGTGAGCTTTGGCTTGGCAACTTTCTTGGCACGGAGTTTCCAGAGTTCCGGTTCCGGGACGTTGCGGCGAATCCAGAGGACGACAAGTGCGGGCAGGACGCCCGCCAAAAAAACGGCGCGCCACCCGAACGTCGGCTGGATGATAGCAACTACCAGGGCGGCAAATGCCTCTCCGATTGCGTACGCCGATTGCATAAGGCCCAGGGCTTTCCCGCGGTGTTCAGGGCGCCAGGTTTCCGCGATTAGTGCCGCGGCCGTTGTCCATTCGCCGCCCATGCCGAGTCCGAGGATGAAACGGAAAGTTGCAAGTTGCGGAACAGTGTGTGTGAAAGCGCAGGCAGCGCTGGCAAACGAGTACACAAGAATGGAAAGCATCAGCGCGCGAGTGCGGCCTATGCGATCGGCCAGAAATCCAAAGAGAAAACCGCCGATGGCAGAAGCGACCAGGGTGAGGGAATTGAGAAAACCGGCCGTGCGCGTGTCCATAGAAAATTCGCGCAGGAGGTAGACCAGGACCAGCGAAAAGAGCATGACGTCCATGGCGTCGAGGAGCCAGCCAAGCGCGCCGGCAACCAGAGTCCTTCGCTCTGCTGGCGTGACGTCGCGGGGAATGGAAAAGCCTGAGCTTCGCTGCGACGCGGCTGAGACTTCGTCTGCTTTTTGCGAAGAGGTTTTCATTGGCTGCGGATTGTACTCGACGTCGGCGCTGGCTGGGGCTGCAAACGTGAAGGCTGATCGAGACGAATTTTCGTTGCTTGGCCCCGCACAGTTTGCTACCCTCCGGCGCAACGGAAGACTCCTCGGAGGCGTCAAATGGCATTCTGTCAAGCATGTGGTCAAGAAATCGGGACGGCGGCGTTTTGCCCGAAATGCGGTGCAAGCCAAGGTGCGGCAGTGGCACCGGCAGGAGGCGGAGCGGCGGTGGCAACACCATCCAGCGAAGGGTTGCAGGAAAACGTCGCCGCCCTACTTGCATACGTGTTGTGGTGGGTTACTGGAATCATCTTTCTGCTGATCGACAAGCGGCCGTACGTAAGGTTTCATGCCGCGCAATCGATTGTCGTTTTTGGCGGACTGACTATCGTGCGCATCGGTATAGGTATTGTGGGCGGCATTTTTGGCGGAATCTCGGGGCTTGGAGCGATCCTGGCGCTGGGGACGCTCATTAGCCTGGCCGGCCTAGTGCTGTGGATTCTCTTGATGGTGAAAGCCTACCAGCATAAGGACTTCCGTATCCCGATTGCGGCAGGAATCGCTGACAGCATTGCTGGCAAGTGACGCCGTTTCGGGCTTCCAATCAACGAAAGGCAAGGACCGTGGCAAGCGCGGTCCTTTTATTTTTGCGACGAAGGTCAGCACTTGACTTTCGGCAGCGCTGCCAGCATCTTAAAAAGCTTTGCTGGTGGTGGTAGCAGCCGCTGTAAGACGCGAAAGGCCCGAATCTCTCGTCCATGACCAAAGTACGACTGTGCTTTCACGACCGCTGTTTTGATGGCACCGCTTCAGCCGCACTCTTCTACCGATTTTATCGCGAGCGGTTTGATCCCAATGCTGAGTTTCATTTTACGGGAATGACGCATCGCGCCGCGCAGCCCTGGCAGGGCGACCTTTTCGACGGCGACGAGAACGTGATTGTGGATTTCAAGTATTCGAACTCGCCGAAAGTGACGTGGTGGTTCGACCATCACCAGAGTGCGTTTCTGACGCCCGCTGACGCGGAGAACTTCAAGAAGAATCGCGGGCCGCACATGTTTTACGAGCCGGAATACAAATCCTGCACGATGCTGATTGCGGATACGTCTCGGGAGAAATTTGCGTTCGATACAAAGCCCTTGAAAGAGCTTATCCATTGGGGCGACATCATTGACGGTGCGCAATTTCCGACGCCGCAGTCGGCGGTTGAGCTGAAAGAGCCGGCGACGCAGCTAGCGCTGGTGATCGAAGCGGCGCCGGAAGATGGCGTACCAGCTAAGATCATTCGTGACCTGGCGTACACACCGTTGAGCGAAATGGTGAAGCTGCCGATTGTGGCCAAACACCTGGGACCACTGCTGGAGAGGCACCGCAAATCAATCGAGGTACTTAGAGAGCGTTGTGAAGCGCGCGATGGCGTAATTTTCTTCGATGTGAGCGATCTGGACCTGGAAGGCTACAACAAGTTCATTCCTTACCTTTTGCACCAGGAATGCGTTTACTCCATTAGTGTAAGTGCCTCGGCGACTCGCGCCAAGGTTTCCCTCGGAACAAACCCCTGGAACCAGAATTCGGCAGACCAGAACCTGGCGTCGCTAGCCGAAAAATTTGGCGGCGGCGGACACCAGCGGGTTGCGGCAATTTCATTTGACCCGGCCGACCTGCCGCGCGCGAGAGAAGTGGCCCGCGGACTGGTAGAAACACTCCGGAAAGGGAAGTAGGAACCGAAGGCCGGAGCTCGGGTTTCTAGTTCGGATTGTCCTTAAGAACGATCCTAATTACGTTCAAGGCGTCCATTAAAGCTTGTTCCTCGGTGCGACTCTCCGAATCACCAGAAATGGCCATACGTAGCTGCTGAAGGCGCGCGCGAATAAGCGCCTCTATCTTTTGTGTCTTATCGGCGAGTTGTTGAGGATCGCGTTCCAGAATAGCGTCGCGCAATGGTTCCTGCCATTCCGGAAACTTCAACTCATTTTCCGCCATCGCCCTTTCACCTCGGGTGGACCGCTGGTTTTTCGATCGTTGAGTCGTCGAGAAGATTCGAAATTCGTCCATGCTCACACCAAAAGCCTTGCATGGGATTAACCTAGCAAGCCTCCATCGATACGTGCCAACTCGTTTAGAAGTGAACCGCCACGCCTTCTCTAGTGCGCTACGCCGGATTTGTCAGACGCTTGGTTTCGATTCGAGCAGTGGTTTTGCGTGTTCTACGTTTTAGTTGCAGGCGTCGCTACGATTATGATACGATAAGCCTACGTTGTGTTTAGCTTATCTCAGCGGAGCTACATATGGCGCGCAATGGCACAAAAAAAGCGATGCACTTCAAGACCATGATTCAGGCCGATGTCCCCCGGGGCCGCAATGGTAAGCACAAATCGATCGTGACGACGATCGTCAAAGACCTGGACCAACTGAAGGACGGTTCAGCCATCAAAGTACCGCTGGCGGAACTGGCCGAGTCCAAGGAGAAGGTGCGGTCAGCTCTGAACCGGGCTACTCGCAAGGCTGGCCGCAAGGTGTTTACAGCCAGTGACGCGACATATTTGTACGTTTGGAACGAACTCAAGTAGGTTTGGTCGACTTGGCCTTGCATCGCGACGAGACAAACATCGTTGCGTTTGCGCCTGGCTTAGCTTAATCTCAAATAGTTCTTGGTAGAGGAGCGGAGCTCCAGAGTAGCGCTACCCGCAGTTCCGAGCAGCTTCGGAGGGTGACGTGAAAGGGGGAAAGAGATTTCACTCCGCCGAAACGCCGCCTGCAGCTGATTCGTGAAGCAGGGGAGCGTTGGGGAACGAGTCTAAGGCTCGTTCACTGTCATCCCGATCCTGTCGGGATGAAGCGCTATCGAGGAGCAGCGATTCCGCATAGCACGGCGCGGTTCTCTCCTTCTCTTTTGCGTTTCTCTTCTAAAACAAATTCTGACGAGGGCTAATGGATCCTTTCGCACTTACGCGTTCGTTGGTCGACATCGAGTCCGTAACTGGTCACGAAAGGGCCGTCGGCGACTTCTTGGTGGCCACGCTGCAACAACTCGGTAACGCAACCGGCGGAACGGTCGAGCGCATGGCCGTGAGCCCGGAGCGTTTCAATGTGCTGGCGACTTGGGGAACGCCACACGTCGTCCTTTCCACCCACATGGATACCGTGCCGCCCTTTTTTCCGTCGAGCGAGGATTCCGAGTTTGTGCGCGGGCGCGGCGCGTGCGACGCCAAAGGCATCATCGCCGCGATGATCTGCGCCGCCGAGCAACTGTGCGCTGCCGGCACCAAGAATTTCGGCTTACTGATTGTGGTTGGCGAGGAAAAAGACAGTCTTGGGGCCTTGATTGCTGCGCAAAACCCGCACGGGACCAAGTTTCTGATCAACGGAGAGCCCACCGAGAATAAGTTGGCATTGGGCTCCAAAGGCTCATTGCGGTTTGTGCTGACGGCGCGCGGACGGCTAGCGCATTCGGCCTATCCCGAGCTGGGCGAATCTGCGATCGAAAAGCTACTGGACGCCCTGAACGCGGTTCGCAATCTGCAGCTCCCTCAGGACGCGGCCTTGGGCAAGTCCACTCTGAACATTGGCACGATTTCCGGAGGTCGCGCGCCAAACGTAATCGCGGACGAAGCGCGAGCCGACCTGATGTTTCGCACAGTGGGCGATCCCGAGCCGATTCGCGCCTCAGTGCGCGCGGCAGTTGACGGCCGCGTCGAAATCGAGGAAGTATTGCACACTCCTGCGCTACACCTCGAGGCTGTCCCGGGTTTCGAATCCACAGTCGTTGCCTACACGACCGATATTCCGAATTTTGGCGGTGCCTGGGGCAGGCCGCTGCTGCTCGGCCCCGGAACCATTCACGTGGCCCATACCGCGGAAGAACGCATCCCCAAAACGGAACTCCTGGCCGCGATTGGAATCTATGCGGAGCTTGTGCAGCGCCTCTTGTCAGGAGCCGAGTAAACGATGCCCCTGCGAATTGCCATCGTAGGCAACGGAAAAATGGGCCAGATGGTCGCTCGCCTCGCGCCGCAATACGACTGCGAAATCATGCGGACCGTTACTTCCGGCGAGAACGCGCACGGCGAATCACTGACGCGAGAAGTGCTAAAGGATGTCGACGCCGCCATCGAGTTCACGCGGCCTGATGCCGCGCCGTTCAACCTTAGCCGGCTGATCGAGGCCAAAATTCCCACAGTGGTGGGTACAACAGGCTGGTTTGGCGAACTCGCGCGAATTAGGGAAATTGCGCTGCAATCGGACGCGGCCGTGGTGTGGGGCCCCAATTTTTCAGTAGGTCTTCATCATTTTCGAAAAATCGTGGCGGAAGCTGCGGGGCGTTTTGCACGCGAAGAAAACTACGGCGCCTGGGGCTGGGAAATCCACCACGCCGCAAAAAAGGATTCACCGTCGGGGACGCTGCTGGCTTTGGCCGAGGAAATGACCCGCAACGGTTATCAACGGCCGGTAAGTCTGAGTGCAAATCGCGCGGGTGCAGTTCCGGGAACGCACGAGATCGGCTTCGATTCTCTCGAAGACACCGTTACGCTTCGCCATGAGGCCAGAAGCCGTGAAGGCTTCGCTCGCGGCGCGTTGCGAGCCGCGCGCTGGCTCGCAGGGAAAAAGGGTTTTTTTGAGTTTGCAGAAATTGCGGACGAACTGACCTAGCCGTTCGCTGGCAAAGGAAAAGGAGGCAACGATGCAATTTATCGGATGCGGTACGGCGCTGGTAACGCCGTTTCATTCAGACTTGTCGCTGGACGAGGCCTCTCTGCGAAAGTTGGTGCGGAGACAGATCGATGCTGGCGTGGACTTCCTGGTGCCGTGTGGCACTACCGGAGAAAGTCCGACGTTAACGCAGGCAGAGCATTTGCGCGTCGTGGAGATCACGATCGGAGAAGCTTCCGGAAAAGTTCCCGTGCTTGCAGGAGCCGGCGGCTACAACACTTACGAAGTGATTAACCTCGCCCACGAACTCGAAGCGCTTGGAGCCGACGGATTGCTTTCCGTCACGCCGTATTACAACAAGCCGACGCAAGAAGGCCTCTATCAACACTACCGCGCCATCGCCCAGGCCACGCGTTTGCCCATCGTGCTCTACAACGTGCCTGGCCGTTGCGGCACAAATCTCGAGCCGTCAACGGTGAAGCGACTTGCAGTGATTCCTAACATCGTTGGCATCAAAGAAGCATCGGGAAACATCGCACAAATGTCCGCCCTGGCCAATGCTGTTCCCGATGATTTTGCAATTCTGTCCGGCGACGACGCAATAACATTGCCACTGTTCGCGTTAGGCGGCCGTGGGGTTATCTCAGTAGCCTCCAACGAAATTCCAGCGGAAATGGCGCAGTTGTGCCGCCACGGCCTACGCGGCGAATTCGACGAAGCGCGCAAGATTCATCGCCGCTATCTCTCATTGATGGAAGTCAATTTCATCGAGTCGAATCCTATTCCCGTCAAGGCCGTGCTCGGCTTGATGGGACTGCTTGAACCCGTGTGGCGCTTGCCACTTGTACCGCCCAAGGCAGAAAATCTGGAACGCATTCAAAGCGTTCTTGAATCCCTACGACTCACAGAGAGGGCTCCCGTTGCCGCTGCCGTTAGCGTCGCGAATTGAAACACTGTTCGATCATCCGCCGGAACAATACTCCGAAGAGGATCGAGCGACTTTTCAACAATTCAAGGATGCTCTGAACAGCGGTGCCGTTCGCGCTGCGGAGCCCGATGGGCGCGCTCGCACCGCTTGGCGGGTCAACGCCTGGGTAAAAAAAGGCATTCTCCTCGGATTTCGCATGGGCTCCATCGTAGAGATGGGGCCCTACCCGACTCCCCAACCCTTCTTGGACAAATCGACCTATCCCGTCAAAACCATTCATCCAAACGAAGGCGTGCGCCTCGTCCCTGGTGGCTCGAGCATTCGCGACGCCAGCTTCGTAGCCCGCGGCGTTGTCTGTATGCCGCCAATGTTCATCAACGTTGGCGCCTACGTGGACGAAAACACCATGGTGGACTCCCACGCGCTGATCGGCAGTTGCGCCCAAATCGGCAAGAATTGCCACGTTTCTGCCGGCGCTCAGATCGGTGGCGTAATTGAACCGGTGGGCGCGATGCCGGTTATCGTCGAAGACGACGTAATGATCGGCGGCAATTGCGGTGTCTACGAAGGAACAATCGTCAAGAAACGCGCTGTGCTGGGCACCGGCACCATTCTCAATCGCTCAACGCCGGTCTATGACCTTGTTAGGGACGCTGTCTACACTGCAACGGACGATGAACCACTGGTCATCCCAGAACAAGCCATCGTTGTCCCAGGCGCCCGTGAGGTCAAACATCCCGCCGGTGCCAAGTGGGGGCTCTCCCTATATGCCGCAATCATCGTGAAATATCGTGACGAAAAAACCGACGCCCGCGTTCGGCTCGAAGAGTTCCTCCGTTAGGCTCATGGACATCGCGGACATCTCGCGTCCGTTCGACAAACTTCCGCGCCGCATGTAAAATATTTGAAGTCGTTACCAAGGGTTTGTACACAACCGCTGTCCGCTCTGGACCGCGAGCAATACCCGTGACCCGTGGACCGGTAGTAGAACGCCGTTCATTGATTCAGCGAGACTTACGGTCTCTGACTGGCCTGTTTTGTGGTCACTCTGTGGTCAAAAAAGAATCCTGCGGTGCCTCGGAAAAAAACGACGTTTCCGCCCGTCTACCCGCCTAGCGTCTGCACAGTGTTCAGACAACAGCAGCCCCGGCTCTCTAGACCGGGCTATTCCCGCGTCCCCACGACGAGCGACCCTGTTTGGAGATGGGAGCCAACTTTACTGGGGACATGTGCAATTTTGAACAGACCGCCAACATTCCACAGATGTAGATTGCCTACATCGCTACCAAACCAGCCCCCAAGGAGACGTGCCGAATGCCGGTTTCTGGTAAAGGCGTAGCACTGGTTCATCTTTCTGGGCGAATAGTATTCGCTTGCACCTATTTTTGCGACCTAGTCCGCATCAACTACAACAAGATCGCTGGTATGTCCTGCTTTGATTTCGTTTACCCGGAAGACGTGGACAAGGCTAGGAAGCTGTTCGAGCTGATCAAGAAGCCGAACGTCGAACCTTTTGAGTTTCGACTCCGTGATACAGATGGGAAACCCGTTTTGGTAAACATCCAAGGTGCCGCAAAAAGAGTCGGGGGCGGCGACGTATACGCTATTTCCGCGACAGTGACCGTCGCCGATGACAATCCGATAATTGCAACGAAACATAGGATTATCAGCGAATTGTTCGCGTAGATGACGGCGGAAAGCTCCCGATAACACGACACCCGCCCATATTCTCACCTTGCGGTTCCTGAGGGGGAATTGGCGTCTATCGCGCACACTTTGGAAAATGAATCCTCTACGTTAGGTGCTGGTGATGTAGAACTCAGTAGCGGACTTGCGTCTCAAGCGGAAGTCGAAATTGGCAGTTTATGGGTTACTGACGAACGTTATTCCCAAGAGGACAGATTCCACGGCAGCGAAAAGGTCGGCTAATACCATATTCTTGTTGACGTAGCCTCGTGCGCCCAGACCGAGGACCTCTTGTACCACGTCAGAAGAAGATTCTTGCGTCAAGAAGATGATTTTGGATTCTGGGACAAGACTCCGCATTTGCCGAGCAACTTCGATTCCGTTCAGGCTCGGGAGGCCGATGTCTAGCAGAATCAAATCTGGTCGCAATTCTGCCGCCTTCTGAAGCGCTTCCAGTCCGTCGGACGCTTCGCCCACGACCTGTAACTCCGGTCTCTTCCCCAACATCTCGACTACGAAGTGTCTAAACTTCTCGAAATCTTCCACCACCAGAATACGCACTGTCGAAAGTTGCAAACCGTTTCCTCCGAGTATGACCAGCTGTGCTGAAACTAAACCCCAGAACGTTACTAGCGCAGCGTTCTGTTGTTGTTGCTCCAGGACAATTTCGTACGTTGCTCAGGGACGATAAGGGAAGAGCTTCACGCTCCAGAGGTCTTTTGCGTTTCGTCGCGGCCTTGATTGAATGAGCGATTCGGCCTCGACGAAATATTCCAGGTGGGTCGTGTCTTAGGGCAACACTGTGCTCTTGACCGGTTTGTGTCAAGGCCTAGCCAAGTCCTGGAGAGTCGACTAATCGGACAAAGTGTTTTTCGCGGCCGGATTCGTTTGCTGGCAGGGCGGATTTTCCAAAGTAGCGCGACGCTGTTGTGCGGGGGCAAGATTGGACGATTTTAAGTATAATAACTTGACGCCGTAAGAAATAGCGCGTACCGTTGCTCTTGCAAACTGGCAGAGCGACTAGGCACGGAGCTGTTTCGCCTACCTCAGGTACCTCCTCTCTATAGTCATGCCGCCCTCGTTTACTTTGCTCTAATTTGCCGGGCTCAGGCCAACTTTCTTGTTTTAGAAATATCGACAATTAAAGAGGATGGTTATGAAAAAGCTATGGATGTGGTGTTTGATCGGTGTGTTCCTGCTGGGGAGCGCAGCACGCTCGCAAGCCCAGCAGAACGGTGCGACTGAGAAAGCTGTGGCGGCACTAGAAGAACAGTGGCTTCAGTCACAAAAGACAAATAATTCCGAGCAGCTAGTCCCGCTGCTGGCCGACAAGTTTGTGAGTACGGAGATCGATGGGAAGGTCAACAGTAAGGCCGAGACGATCGCGAGAGCTAAAGCGACTAAATACGAAAACGCTGAGTACTCAGACTTGAAGGTAACAGTATTCGGCGACACCGCCATCGCGACGGGCGGCTTCAAAGGTAAGGGCACAGATGAATCGGGAAAGCCCTTCGACACCTATGTGCGTTGGACAGATACGTGGGTGAAAATGCCGAGCGGGAAATGGCAATGCGTTGCGAGTCATGGGTCAACAATAAAGACATAAGCACCGACATAACGATGCATCGAAAAGGCCGCTTCTTGTAGCGGCTTTTTTTGTCCGCAGGTCGTGATTCATCTTAGCCCTGACTCTAACTCCCGATAAGTCAGGTGGATTCAATGGGTCGACGGATAATCGGACATCAAGTACCCAGCGGAAGCGAATCGGCTACCGGTGCCCTCCAGATCACGCCAAACCGTCACGAATCCCGCGATAACGGAAGTACCTTGCCAGACATTCGGGCTTCCCTGGAAACGAGGCAAGACACACCGACTCTAAGAGAACAAAGTTGCACAAAGTGCAGAAAACAAAGCAAGAACACAGCAGAGTTGCACAGTGTGCAGGCGACGCCGCACGGTCTACTTGGACAGCGAAACGTTGACGATGCTCAAACAGTTCATCGGTGAGCGAACGACAGGCCGCGTCTTCCAATCGAAGCACGGCAGATGGATGGACATGCACGAAGTATCGCGGCACGTCCTGGCTCCATTGTGCAAACGACTCGGAATTGAGCCGGGTGGGCTGCACTCATTCCGGCATGGCCGCGTTTCGCTCTTACAGGCAAACCGGCTACCCGCCGACTTCATAAAAAACCAAGTCGGCCACAGCAGTCTCAAAACAACGTCCGGTTATACGCACTTTTCGGAAGCGCAAATGCAGCACATGGCCGAGGAATTGCGGTCAAAAGCTGAATTGTGGTCAAACGCGAACTAGGCTAAAATGTTTTGGTTGTACCACTTGCGGTAAAAACAAGCAGGCCAGTCTGTGGACCGGTAGCTCAATGGTAGAGCAGCTGACTCTTAATCAGCGGGTTGGAGGTTCGAGTCCTCCCCGGTTCACCAAATCAGTTTGGTCTTTCAACTCACAATTCACTGGTCCCAGGCGACCCGAGAAATGTGCCTGAGTTGTGGCACAGAATAGGGCACACTTCACAAACACCAAGATGCACCGCGTCGCCAACAGGCTGACTAAACGAGGGAAGGAATGGCCGAGGTGCCTCCGAACCACTGATTTCGGCACAGTGCCAGCGGGGACGTCCAGCAGCTATGCCATGTCGGACAACGGTCTGGTCGGCTGTCGACTGAACCTGACTGAGATTCAAGGCCAGGTCGAATGGCTGGTACTCTTGACGTCGCTGCTACTTTGCATGCAGAATACGCCCCATCACTGCTCTTTGTTCGGCGAAGTTGGCACTTCGCTGAGGTCCTCTGGCAATCACTCGGCCCATGCGACTCAATCCTCTGTCTCGTTGCATTTGTGTCTTCACTCTAGTCTGGTTGGCTGGGTCTTTTTCGCAGTTTATGGTTGCGCAGACTCTACTATCACAGAGTCAAAAGCCACCAAACCGAGCATCTTGGGCCGATCAACCAAAGTACAAGTCTGATTCGATCCTGGTCCGCTTCCGGCCGGGTGTCTCAGCTTCGCGTGTGAGTGAGATCCACGGCGCGAATCACTCAGCGGTGCTAAGGGCCTGGAGTAGCGTTCAAGGCCTGCAGCTGGTTGGTCTTCCTGCGGGAATTAGCGTTAGCGAAGCGCTCAGAACCTACCGGCGTAATGCTGAAGTTTTGTACGCAGAGCCGAACTATGTAGTGCACGCGCTGATCAATCCAAACGATCCGAAGTTTCCGCAACAGTGGGCATTGCAAAATACCGGTCAAATGAGCGGTACAACTGGTGCCGATATCCACGCGACACAAGCGTGGAATATAACGAACGGAAGTCCGAACGTCGTAGTAGCTGTAATCGACACAGGCTTGGACTACAACCACCAAGATTTGAGTGCCAACGCATGGACAAGCACGGGCGCATTTTCTGGAACGCCAAACGGTGTGACTGTGAACTGTCCGATCGGGACTCATGGCTATAACGCGGTCGCAAATACCTGTGATCCGATGGACGATAACGGCCACGGGACGCACGTATCTGGAACTATCGGAGCTGCGGGGAACAATGGCGTTGGCGTGGTGGGAGTGAATTGGTCGGTGCGAATTCTACCCTGCAAGTTCCTGGATGCAAATGGCAGCGGACCCACGGATGCCGCGATCACGTGCCTAGATTTTGTCAAGGCGATGAAAGATCAGGGCGTCAATATCGTAGCGACGAATAACAGCTGGGGCGGTGGCGGATTTTCTCAAGCACTTTCCGACGCAATCCAAGCTCAGCAGCAAGACGGGATTTTATTTATTGCGGCCGCCGGCAACGATAGCGCCAACAATGACCTTGACTATTTCTATCCAGCCGGGTACTTCCTGCCGAACATCATCAGCGTAGCGGCGACAACGAGATTCGATTGGCTTGCAGACTTCAGTGACACAGGCCTTCACTCGGTGTCCCTCGGCGCACCGGGCCAAGAGATTCTGAGTACGATCCCGAACAATTCCTACGCATGGCTGAGCGGAACATCCATGGCTACTCCGCACGTAACAGGAGTAGCGGCACTCCTTGCCGCGCAAGATCCCTCGCGTGATTGGCGAGCGATCAAGAATCTCTTGCTCGCTGGCGGAGACACGATTCCATCGCTGACGCAAACGATCTCGGGGAAGAGACTCAACGCGTACGGTTCGATGACCTGCTCGAATTCCACAATCGGACGAAGATTACAGCCGACGCTGGACACCATTGCAGCGACCACCGGAACTCCCATTGCTCTCGCCGCGCTTCATATTAACTGCGCTCAGCCAGAGGGTGTCGTCACCGTGACAGTGATGCCGGGAAACGAGACTATTACGTTGGCGGATGGGGGCGTGGCGCCCGATCAGGCCGCAAATGACGGCATCTACACGGGGCAATGGACGCCGCCGGGGATCGGAAACTATGAATTGACTTTTTCCACTGGCGATTCGCTGCAGGTCACCGTTTTGAACAAGTACACGGTCGGTACGACGATATATAACTACCAGACGATAACTGGGACGAACTTGAATTTCGGCGATGACGATCTGGCCACGTTGAATTTGCCATTCTCGTTGCAATTCGGTGGAGCTGGATTCTCAACGGTGTATGTGAGCAGCAACGGGACGATCAGTTTCTCCAATGCGTTCGATGATTTCCTGAATTTTGCGATCCCGGTAAATTCGATCGAAAATATGAATCCGCAAACCCCCCCTCCGCCTGCATTGTTACAGCCGATCGTAACTTTGGTTGCGCCATATTGGATGGACCTTTATCCGGTGAAGGGCACTACCCAAAATGTTTTTTGGGCGATTACGGGTTCTGCTCCAAACCGGCAGTTGGTAGTGGAGTGGCGCAATGTCAGGTCATTCTTGTGCCGAGACGATAGTAGTGCGAATGTCACATTCGAAGCCGTCTTTTCCGAAAACACGAGCAACGTTATTTTTAACTATGCAAATGCTGCTTTCGGAGGTGCTTGCGCGAGTCAGGACAACGGAAAGTCAGCATCAATCGGTCTGCAAGTTACGCAGAATGTTGGCAGCCAATGGGGATTGGACAAGTCTTCCGTTGCTAGTGGCACAGCGTTGCTGTGGACGCCGCAGACAGCAAACGCCGCGGCTAACTTGTCACAAAGTCCAGCCATTGCATCGATCTCCCCAACTAGCATACCGGTAGGAAGCTACGGGTTCAGTCTTACGATCAACGGCTCTGGTTTTACACCCGGCACGAGCATCGCTACGTTCAACGGCCAAGATGGTCAAACGACTTTCGTCAGTCCCTCAGAGCTAGTCTTTGCGGTTACAAACTCCATGGTTCAAGCGTCAGGTACCGTGGATGTACAAGTTCGCACGGGGCCAAACACTCTCTCTAACACTGTGCCGTTCACGATCACGCCTGCGAGTGCTCCCGCGACGCTCCAGGCGCCATTGACCCAGTCCGGGACCGAACAAAACAAGCTAACCAATGCGGCGTTTGCATCGGAACTTTTGACAGCTCGCTTCCTAGGGTGGAAAGCGGCACGATTCCTTGGGCCAGCTTACACGGCGAAATACCAGCGGGAGCTTGCGAGGCTCGCGCCTTCTTTGCCAAGCACGAGCGGAGTTCCGAGAGCAATGGCCAGCTCAGTTTCCAGCGCCGCGGGAACCTCGCCAGCGGCGGCGAGTTTTAATTTTCGACCTACGCTTCCTGCCGGATTCCTTCCGACCGCCGTTGTGAGCGGCGACTTCAATCGTGACGGACATCTTGACTGGGCCGTCGCGAACGGTGGTGATAACAGCATTTGGGTTTACTTTGGAAATGGGGACGGCACCGCGAAATTGCCCACTATCATCCGTCTGCAAGGTTATGCGCCAGTGGCGCTGGTCGCGGCCGATATGAATGGCGATGGCAAGCTGGATCTCGTGGTTGCAGAAGCCGACAGCATTGCTGTAGCCGTATTGCTCGGAAACGGAGACGGAACGTTCGGTCCAGAGCTTACGTTCACAACGCCGAGCACTCCGATCAGCCTTGCAGTAGCCGATTTTAATGGCGATGGGAAACCGGACGTCGTGGTGGGTTTGCTTGGAAATTTGTATTCGGGGCGACTTGCTTTCCTCGCTGGCGATGGAACGGGGAAATTAGGATTGCCAGTCACTCACTACGAGCAAGGTTTAGCAGGAATTTCTTATACCTTAGCTGTGGTCGCTGCGGACTTAAACGGCGACGGCCTGCCCGATATTGTGGCGGTGGATTTTAGCATTTTTGCCGACGGCCTACTGCTATCGGATCAGTCCCCTGGATCCGGTGCGCGTATCTACCTCAATCGTGGAGACGGCACATTCAAAGCGACGCAGCAGTTCTTCCAAGACGCCTCGATTGACCAGTATCCCCCTGCGGGGCTAGCGGTAACTGCCGTTGCGGTTGGTGACGTAAACCATGACGGCTGCATTGATGCTGTAACGTTGGATTCCGCAGGCAGTGCAACGTTTTTCCCCGGTCTCTGCGATGGAACCTTTGATACAGGGAAGACTCGCATTTTGGGGGCGGGAATTATGGCTGCTGCGGCAGCTCTTGTTGATGTAAATGGCGATGGAAAACTCGATCTAATCAGTTCGGCTAGTCCGTTTTCTAATTATGGGTTCTCTTTGTCCGCGCCCGCCAGCTCCATCAGCATACAGCTGGGAGATGGAACCGGGAATTTCGGGATTCCGGCGCTCTTCCGTGGAGAGCCGCAGATGGTCTCCTTGGTCGTCGCTGATCTGAAGAAAAACGGGCGGCCAGAAATCATCACTGCGAATCAGCAAACGGACACTATTTCGGTGTATCAGAATGATGGGACAGGAGACTTTGGCCCGCCGAAAGGAGGCTATCTCGGGTATTTGACAGGTGGTCTGATGCACGCCGTCGGAAATGCTCCCTTCTCCAACTTTGCGGCTGTGGATCTCAACGGTGACGGACATCCCGATTTGGCTAGCCTCGAGGTCGGGAGTCAAGGTTCGGGCGTGCAGATGACGGTAATGCTGAACAATGGTTCCGGCGGCTTTGGCGCTCCGATTCGCACGGCTATTGGGCCAGACCGAAACCAAATCAGCGATTTCGTGTTCGCGGACTTTCGCAACACGGGTCGGAAGGATTTGCTTTTCGTGGGCCCGCCTGCTAGCGGCACGACTTACCTTACGTTCGGTTTTGCAGCAAGCAACGGTGACGGCACCTTTCAGCAACCCGTCGTGCAGCCCCTGACCTTTACCATATATACGCCCCTACGCTTGGCAGTCGGGGATTTCAATAGAGACGGTAAGCTCGATTTTCTAATCATCGGCGCTGCGGGCTACATGCCTTTTCTCGGAAATGGCGACGGCACATTCACCCAAGGTGCGACCGTCAACTTCCCGTTCACCGCTTCTCAAGGTGTGTATTGTCGCGGCGCCGTAGTTGCGGATGTGAATGGCGACGGCAAACCAGACGTTCTGATACTTGGTCAGCAGACTGTGAACACGCCTGAACAGTTTCCGCTTTACGAACTACTTGGAAACGGCGACGGCACTTTTCAAGCGCCGAAGCTATTAGTCAACAGTCTGGGACCTTTTGCCGTCGTGGATCTGAACAAAGATGGTCATCCAGACATCATCGCGGCGGTGGACCAAGGACTGAGTCCTGCGATCTTTGGACACCTCTGGGTCTATGAAGTCTTCATCGGAAACGGCGATGGAAGTTTCACGCCTGGCCAGACCTACGGGCCGTTCCCGAATCCCTACGCGGATTTTTACTACGCGGAATATTTCTACGGGCCTGCGGATCGCCCTTTCGGCTCTCTGCAACCAATGATTGGCGACTTCAATGGAGATGGAATAACCGATCTTGCGGTGTATTCGACTGCTGGGACGAATGTATTCAACTCCATCGGGTACGCCGGTGCGCCATTGAGCACTCAGGTTTTCGTGCTCACGGGAAACGGCGATGGAACATTCACCGTTCCTAGCCTCGGCCAAGGGTTGGGCGGCCTCAATGTTCCCCAAACCGCCGCGGACCTCAACGGCGACGGCCGCACCGATCTCATTGAAATGGACTCCTACACCTCAGCGTTCACGGTTCTGACGACGGGAGGGCCGACATTCACAGTGGGCTTGGTTTCTGATCCTGTGATTGGTCCCACTGGAAAGCTCCGCATTATCCTGAATCTTCCTTCAAACAGCGCAACAACTCTTCAAGTTTTGGCGAGTGATCCTAACATCAGCATTCCAGCAAGTGTCGCCTTGCCGGCTGGAACGGTCAGCCAAGACGTGACCTTCCAGATTGGCGCTTCCTATAACAACAGCCACGTGTTCGCACTAACCGCACAGCTTGGAACGGAATCGCACACGGCATACGGCACCCAGGAGCCCTCAGGAGCGAATGCCGGATTTATCACCGCGTTTCAGCTGGCGACGACGCCGGTGATTACAGCTGGCCAAACAACTCCGGATTATGGTCTGTTAATCGGCAGCATTGGCGGGTACTCAACGCAGATTGCTATTTCGTGCCAAGGCTTACCCGCTGGAGCGTCGTGCCAAATCGAGCCGAATCCCGTTGGTCTGCCGGCCGGCGGCATTGTATCGGCTACGTTCACGGTGGCTACTCAGTCCGGAATACTGTCGGGGCAACATTCTTTCACTGCGAGCTTTACAGATGGAGCGGTGACACAGACAGCTCCCTTGGCCTTTGACGTCGGCGATTTTGCGATGTCCCTAAGCCCTGGCGCGCAGACCGTTGGGGCAACCGGCTCGGCGTCGTTTACGTTGAACGTCCAGGGAATCGATGGCTATTCGCAGGCAGTCCAGATCACTTGCAGCGGCTTACCACAAGGTACAGCCTGTCCATTCAGTGCTCCAGTTACGCTGGGCGCGAACAATTTTCAGATCAACACGCGAAACGCGACGCCGGGAACCTATTCCTTCACGCTAGCCGGTAGCAGCAACGGAATCACCCACAGCGTCGTCGGCCAACTCACAGTAACTTCCACTGCCTTCACAGGATCAGTGTCACCGAACAGCGCCATGATCACGGTCGGAACGTCTCAAAATTTTTCCGTTCAAGTAACCGGATCAGGAGGTTTTCAAGGTCAGGTAAATCTGTCTTGTACGACGGTGTCAGGCCTAACGTGCCAGCTCACGCCGAACCAAGTAACCCTTCTGGTGAATGGCGCAGCGTCCTCGACACTCCAAATCACGGTGAATTCGAAACCCGCGCTTATCCCATTTGTCATTGGTGTTCTCAGACGTCCTCCAACGCAACTCATCGCGTCTGTACTCCTGATTTTTCTAATCATTGTGGTCGCCGATCGTGCTCGGTTGCTGCGGGATCTGTCTCCGTACAAGCCAGCTTGGAGTTCGATACTTCTTCTCACTGGGCTAGTCACCGTGCTCTTGACCGCCGTCTCTTGTGGTGGAGGCTCTGGCGGTGGTGGGGGAGGGAATGGAGGAGGTGGCGGAGGCGGTACGACGGTTACTTCTGTCACCGTCAACGGCACTGCAGGGGGTGCGACCGTATCGTTCGGTGCGGTTTCGGTCACGGTCCCATAGCCGGATAGTCTTTTCAGCGAGTTTCCTTGAGGGATTTTCGGGCGCAGACGAGTGCCTTTTTATCAAAAATAGATCTATCTTTTCTATGTATACTAAATTGCTATCAATTAACAGTTGACAAACTGATGTCGGACTCTATATAAACTCTCCAACGCTGGCCCGCCTTCTCCGTACGCCGCCAAAGAGACCCCCCTTCGAACTGTTTTGCGGCTGCATTTCCACGTTGCATTCCTTGCTAGCAGTGCTATCATTGCTACATGGCAACACTAACCATTCGGCGGCTGGACCAGAAGACGAAGACTCGCTTACGAATTCGTGCGGCCCATCACGGCCATTCCATGGAGGAGGAAGCGCGAGAGATCTTGCGTTCCGCTTTGACGGCATCGACGCTGCCGACGGGCAATCTCGCCAATACGATACGTCGCCGATTTGCCCCGTTCGGCGGGGTCGAGCTCCAGGTGCCAAAACGAGACGCGATCCGAAACTTCCCTGGTTTCGACGAATGATTGTCCTCGATACCAATGTCCTGTCGGAACTCATGAAGCCAAAACCCTCTGTTCGCGTCACTGTCTGGGTCGGACAGCAAGCGGCGAGCGAGCTCTTCACGACGGCGATCACGGAAGCCGAAATTTTCTACGGAATTGAACTGCTTGCGAAAGGCAAGCGCAGGGAAGCTTTGCTCGAAGTGGCGGAAGTTATGTTTTCGGAGGATTTTCGGGGTCGTATTTTCGCTTTCGAGAGCGATGCCGCTCGTGATTTTTCCAGGATCGCTGCCCTCCGCCGGTCTCTTGGCAAGCCCATAAGTCAAGCGGATGCCCAGATCGCCGCCATTGCGCGGGTACACGGATCGAAACTCGCAACGCGAAATGCTCCGGACTTTGCCGATTGCGGATTGGTGGACGTTATCGATCCCTGGAACGTGTTGCCTTAAACTCGATACCTTAAGCCTGAGTCATTAGGTTTGACGTCGAGCCCTAGTCTTTCCAATATCTTCACAACGAATGTGCGGAAGCGGCAGACTTAAAATCCCTGCACTTTGACTTGGAGCTGGTGTTGCGTCCATCTATTGAATCCACCCGACTTACCGGGCGCTTGGCCTGCATCCCGTTGGTGGGCCGCCAAAATTAAGTAAAACAAGCGAACAAGGAAAGGCAAAAATCCCAGTATTGAGACGATTTAAGTTCCACAATGCGTAGATTAACTTATAAGGTATTGCGTTTATAGGGTTGCTCTGCTAGGCTATTCGCCTCTTGCACTCTGGCTCCTAGGAACGACCTAGGTTGACGCGCCCAATTTCTGTTTTCAGTGGGGTGGAGGCTACTTATGCCATCCAGAGACAAGGGTGTATTGCTACTTCAACTTGAGGGCCGGATCGCCTTTGCGAGCACGTACTTCTGCGATCTTGTCGGAATCAAGTTCGACAAGGTGGCAGGCACTTCCTACTTCGATTACGTTTTTCCCGACGACGTAGAAGTCGCAAGAACACTGCTTGAACCTAGTGAACTCCCGCACCCCCCACCTATTCAATTTAGGCTCCAAAGGCTGGATGGAACACGGGTCTTGGTGGATGTTCAAAGCTCACCATTACTGGCGGCAGATGGTCACGTTTATGCAGTAACTGGGACCGTAACAGAAGCGACCTCAATACAGTGAGGATAGCTTTAGAGTTCGTATCAGTCGCAATACAGTCGTCCGCCGAGTTCGTCTTCTAGGCTCGCCATGAAGTCTAGCTTTATCTTCGATTCGACGCCTTTCCTTGCGAACGGACTTTCATGACGAACGTGGCTGCCTGTGAAAAATTGCCTCGTTCTGACTGGCCAGACCCCCTAAGGTCCCGCTTAGCAGTTGAACTCCAATCCCTTCGGTGATTAAAATTCGGAGCACTCTGATTTCCTGGACGCAGCCCAACCGCGACGAGTGGAAACTGATGGAAGCCTCGCGCCGCAACTCCCGGACATTTGTACGCGTTCTCATCGTGGAAGATTTCCACCTTTTCGACGATTTATCCGCTCGACGCTTGGGAAAAAGCCCGGTTTGCGAGTCGTCTCAGAAGTGTCCGATGGACGAGAAGCGGTACAGAAAGCGGCAGAACTAAGACCAGACTTGGTTTTAATGGACGTCGGGCTACCAACGATGAATGGAATTGAGGCCGCTCGACAGATTCGCAAGCTCTCACCGGAATCCAAAATAGTGTTCTTGAGTCAGGAATCTTCTGCCGACTTCGTGGAGGAGGATTTTGGCGGAGGGAACCTGATTACCCTACCGAAATGGGAGTTAGACCGGGCAGCCACCAAGGAGCCTGCCGCACTCAGCCACTTTTAAGTAATCTCGCAGCGCTTGCGCCAGCGTTGGTATCCGCGCAAGAACGGATTGGCCTCAAGCGAGTGAACGATATGTTCAAGTTCAGCTTGGTTGTCGCCTACGGATTCAGTCCACATCAAGTGCGTTGTTAAAGCACTGAATTCCACGTTATTCCGCAGTTTGTCTTGTTCTGGCGAGTCGAACCGCCCGGAATCCCGGCATGCTTGCAGGTCGTCTTTGATGGCGCTTATAAGTTTTTTCTGGTCTAGCAATGGTGGCCCTTTGTGAAGCCCTTTCGGCAACTCCACTGGGGATAGGCCGCCGCAAGTCCAATAAAAATTTCGACACGTCTGATTTGAATGCTAGTATCGCGGCCGACGCGATGTCGTTGCCCTTGAGCAATTACGGGGCTGCTTTCGAGCAGCGACGGATCGGCCAATGGTGGGCATTGGTCAACTCCCGGTTGAGTAATCGGAGAAGTGACGTTTTTGAGGTCGATTACTGTGCCCCATTTTGTGCCCACCCTACATCAAAAACCATGGCAGACGGTATTAGTCGAGCAGGAAAGCAGATCGCCTGTATTGGCGCGATGATTCAACACGATAGCGAATCATCGCGCTCAATCCTAATTGTCTTTGGACGGTCTCTTAATCAGCGGTTTGGAGGTTCGAGTCCTCCCCGGTTCACCATCTGTTTTCAACGAGTTAGCTTCATCTAATTTCTCAGCGTCGTTTCGGGCTCATGTGGCGGCGTTACCAGCCTTCCCCGATACGGCAGACTTCACTAGTATTTTTATCAGCAGACAGCGGTACGGTCGAGCACCATCATCGACTTTACGGTACATGGGTCCACAGGCTCTGCCTCGGCGAGTCCAGAATCGTCGCGCAAGGAGACATTCATGGTAAGCCCCCTCCTAGTAGTTGCAACGTTGTGCTTTGCAACACCGCTTCTGGCCCAATCTCCGCCAGCGAGCAGCCCAACATCAGCCCCGACGCCTGCAAAACAATCCGATGCCACACCTTCCCCTGCCAAGAGTATTGGCATGTTTGCGTACCCGAAGAATCAGCAGAGCGCGGACCAACAGCTGAAGGATGAAAACGAGTGTTTCGCTTCAGCCAAACAACAATCGGGAATTGACCCTCAGGCTCCGCCACCAGCCGCCAAAACCGAAGAGCAAAAGAAAGCAGAGCAACAGGCTGCTGCGGACAATGCCAAGCAGGCAAAAGGCGGTCGTGTAAAAGGTGCTGCTAGGGGCGCCGCCGGAGGTGCTGCGATTGGAGCGATTGCAGACGATGAAGCAGGTAAAGGAGCAGGCGCTGGAGCCGCTGCCGGCACTATGGTGGGGGGCGCAAAGCAAAGAAGGGCAAACAAAGCATCCAAGCAGCAAGCGGCACAGGCCACTGCGCAACAGCAAGAGCAGCAGGAAGCTCAAGCAAAGGCCGCATACCAACAAGGTATCGACACATTCAAGCGACCATTCTCCGCATGTATGGACGCTCGCGGATACTCAATTAAATAACAATCTGGTTTAGGCCCGCAGCGCTTAATGGATAACCCTCGTTACTGACATTCTTCTTGTTTCTCCGCTTCAAGTCCCGGGAAATGCGGTTTCGGTAAGGTTAAGTACTAGCCGGAACTCTTCCCGGAGTGGACCCGAAATCGACAGGTCGGCCAGAGGGAACGCGGCCCCCATGAGTCTTTTTCGTTGGTCTCCCCGTATAGCTCAGTGTCCAGGCCTCGGGGATTCCCCCCTCATAATGGGAAAAGGAATCCCGTACCTGGGCGGAAGCGCAACTCAGAACCTGCATTGCTTTTCCGTAAGAGGTTGACATCCATGACACAAAGGAGCGGTTGTCTCTATTGTGGCTCTTCGCGTTATTGAATTACCTATATGCGGACGTTGTTGCCCTGTTCGCTATTGTTGGCTCGCGAAATTCATTCGAGCCTCTTCTAACCGGACACCCGGACGCGAAACGCGCCTACGCATGGAGCTATGAGCGCCCGGACGGCAAGCGACGGTTCTTCGCCGTGCTGCATGTGGGCGGCATTACAGGGCCGCGTGAGGCCGTAAGAGCGGCAATAGTGGCGGAAGCGAGGAGGAAGCAATGACGATCAACGATTTGCCCGCGATCATGGGAACAGTTCTGATTGTTGCCGGGCTCGCTTTGGTAGGCATTTACACGCGGTTCCGTACGGAGGGCAGCGAAAAGAGCGTTCAGGCCGGGGCTCTTCTGATTGTGGTCGGTGCGGTCCTCCTGGGGCTGTCGCTATTCGTACCCCACGCAAAATAGGACTCAGGTCCGCACCCATTCAAATTAGGACGCCACACAGAGGATTATGTTTGCGGCAAGCAGCCCTTTGTTGACTCCGAGACCTTTCTGGATGATCTCAAGTGCCTTAGCCTCTCGGGCCTCTTGTTTTGCCTCTTTGGCCTCTGTGCGTGCCTGTTCGATTAGAGCGAGTAGGTCGTTATATTCCTTTGGAGCGAAGGGGCTACGGAAGTTCACGTATGGTTCTCTTGTTCTTACTCGTTTGTTGATATTCGGTCTGGCGATGCCGCGGTTCGATGAGCGGCTGCAGGTCTGTCGGGATGAGTGGCGACGAAGGCATCCGAAAAATCTTTTGACAGCTTGAACCGGCGACGCAATTCTACAGGATGATGCGGATTTCGACTGGCGGATGAATGAGTACACTGCAAGTAGCCACCTACTCTGCCTTTCCCTGAAGATAGGTTGATGTGGTTAGGGGCGCGGTCGGTGCCTCCGACGCGTCCCGCTTTGACTCCTGCCGCCCGTCGAGGTGGCGAATCGCTTTCGCTGGCCTGTCCGCCAGGCAGTACTCCCGTACTCTTGCCACCAAACCTTTCAACCTGGCTATATAACAGGCTATGGGAGTTTCCGAGCTTGTCATGAGCAGCAACGCTCAAAAACGAGTCAAAGGGTGCGGCAAAATCGGCCAAGTCTTCACGCTGTATCACGTCAGCCTCTTCGATGGAACGGGACGCCCGCTCTCGCAAGGCTTCCAGAACCTTGCTTGTGGCTGCTGCGCATCGACTTTCCAAAAGATGACGTACGGAATCATGCTCTGCCAGGACTGCGCTAACCTCCTTGGCTTCCCACCGCTCCCTAAGGCCACGGCGCATGTTCGGGGTGAGCAGGGAACTCGGTAAACATCTGCGGTAACAACTACGCCTAAAACCGCCCAATTCTGCCGACTGCAACGCGGCGAACTGCTTGAAAACCTAGAAATTTAGCTACTCGCGCCGCAATCAGCGGGTTGGAGGTTCGAGTCCTCCCCGGTTCACCAAAAATTTGAAATCCCACTGAATAACTAGACTTACTTCTTCCGCGCTTTCACTTGCCGCCTTGAACCCAGAGTGGCAAGTTTCACGATCTCCTTTTTCACCACCAAGAGCTCCGAGTCAAGCCGCTTCCATGCCTCCTGTGCAGCGGCCGACTCTCCCGCTCTTGCGAACTTTTCAATGTCTGCGGCGGCTGCGACGGCACTGGCGGCCCCGAAGTTGCCGACCGACCCTTTTAACGCATGTGCCGCCTTAGCCAGCCCGTCTTCGTCTTTCAAATCCAAAGCCGTTTTGATTCGCGCACTCGATTTCGGCAGGTCTGCCAGGAAAAGCTTCGCCAACTTTTGCAGCAGTCGGCGATTTCCGCCGACACCTTGCAGGAGCGTTTCTGGGACGATGCCGGCGTCCTTTTCGGCTGGACTGGTTTCGACGGCGCGCCGAGCCTTGCCAAGTATTTCGGCAATCGCATTCTCCAACTCCGACGAACGGATCGGCTTCGCGACGTAGCCATCCATCCCGGCAGCCAGGCACCGTTCGCGGTCGCCCTTCATCGCATGCGCGGTCATCGCAACAATCGGTACGTGCCTCCCGGTTGTTTCCTCCGACTTGCGAATGGCCGCCGTCGCGTCCAATCCGTCCATCACCGGCATCTGCACGTCCATCGCGACCAAGTCGAATTTGCCTTTCTCGAGAGCAGTCACCGCTTCCTGGCCATTCTCGACCACCGTGACCCGATGTCCCAGCTTTTCAAAAATCCGTTTCGCAACCAGTTGATTGACTTCGTTATCTTCGGCCACTAGAACGCGAAGGCCGCTACTTCGCTTTGCCCTGCGCCTCTCGCGCGACCGGCCACTCGTCCGGTTCGTCCGCGCTTCAGGGTCGCCAATCACACTGATAATCAGGTCAAAGAGCTCCGACTGTTTGACCGGTTTGCTCAAGCTCGACGAAATCCTCAATTTGCGAAGGCGATCTTGGTCTTCGGGAAGCCCCGATGTAAGCAGAACGATTCTTACCTTCGCATATTTCGGATTCCGGCTGATTTTCTCTGCAACCTCGAATCCATCCATCCCGGGCATCTGCCCATCGAGCAACACCAGTTCAAACGGCCGGCGATCAACAAGCGATTCTTCCAGACAACGCAACGCCTCAGGCCCGTTTTCTGCGGTGACCGCGCGCATATGCCAGTTCGTCAGCACTTCTTCCAGAATCTTCCGATTAGTCAGATTGTCGTCCACGATCAAAATCGGAAGGTCGGTCAGCGAACGTTGTTCGATCGATGGCGGCGCACGGTCAGGCCTTTCTATCCCAAACCGTGCGGTGAAATGAAATGTGCTTCCGCGCCCGGCTTCGCTTTCCAGCGAAATCGCTCCACTCATCAGCCCCACCAGTTCAGCGGAAATCGCCAGGCCCAGGCCGGTGCCTCCATAGCGCCGCGTCGTTGAACTGTCCGCCTGCGAAAATGCCTCGAAGATCATGGCTTGCTTTTCTCGTGGGACTCCGATTCCTGTATCCCGGACCGAAAAATGCACCTCGACAATTCCGTCGCTCTCAACTGCCTTCCACGCACGCAGGACAACCTCGCCGTGGTCCGTGAACTTGATCGCGTTGCCCGCCAGATTGACGACCACCTGTCGCAACCGCAGCGGGTCTCCTCGCACTATGTCTGGCACGCTCGCGTCCACATGACATGCGAGCTCGATTCCTTTTTGTTGAGCGCGCGGCCCCAGAACGCGCATGGCATCCGTGAGCACATCGCGGAGGTGAAAAACAACGTCCTCGAGCCGCAGTTTCCGCGCTTCGATCTTTGAAAAATCCAGAACGTCATTGACCAACACCAGCAAAGCCTCCGCGGAGCCTTGCACGGCGTTCAGGTATTCCCGCTGTTCCCGCGTAAGCGAAGTCCCTTGTGCCAATTCCGTCATCCCGATGATCGCGTTCATCGGCGTTCGGATTTCGTGGCTGATGTTGGCCAGAAACTCGCTTTTCGCTCGAGTCGCATCTTCGGCACGTGCCCGCGCGACTTCCACGTCGCGCGCGTAGATCCGCAATCCCTCTTCCGCTTCCAGTCGCTCAATAAACTGACCGATCTGGCTGCCAATTGCCCCCATCATGTTAAGCAGGCGGTGATCGGGCTTCTGTATCTGCCTGCTGAAAAACTCAAGCACGCCTAGAACTTCATTCTTCAGCAGAATCGGAAAACCAAAAGCCGAGTGCAATCCCGCAGCCGTCGCAAACGGCGCTCGCGGAAAGTTCCCCTCGCGAGGAACATCTTCCAGCCAAACCGGTTCTACTTTCGACCATACGCGGCCGGGCAATCCAACTCCGGCCGGGAACATTCGCGATTTTGTTTCTCGATCAAACTCAGGTGCGGGAGCATTCGAGGCTTGCCAAGTTTCCACACAATGCAGCACTTTGTTTTTCCCGTCAATACGCCAAAGTGCTCCATACGACCAGCCCAGACTTTCGGAAATCGCTTGCAGTATCCGCGGAGTTGCTACCGCCAAAGTGGGGGCTTCCGCCAAGACCCGCGTCACTGCATGTTGTGCCGCTAGTCGCGCCCCTTCGCGTTTTTGCTCTGTAACGTCTGCGGCAACGCAGTAAATCACGTCCTTCTCCGGCCGCACGATGGCCGACCACAAGAACCATCTGTAGGATCCGTCTTTGGCGCGATACCGATTTTCGAATGTCAACGTCGTGCGTCCGCCAACGACAGCAGTCGCCTCCGCCGCGGTGGCATTGCGATCGTCGGGATGCACAAAATCGAGATAAGGCCGTGCAAGCAGCTCGTCGATCGTGTAGCCGAGAGTCGCTTCCCAAGCTGGATTCAAGCGCTTGAAGTAACCGTCTGTTCCGGCAACACACCAAAGGTTTAGCGACAAGTCGAAAAACTCGCGCAAATCTTCACCGCTTGGCGCTTTGTTCTCCCTATTTCCCATTTCCACCCTCGACCAAGATCGTGGAAGCTCGGTCGCGGAGCCTATTCTCGTACCGGTAACAAGTTAGTTCAAGCCGATCGAGCAGCTCCGCGCTGTTGACCCTTTCAACTGCACCCAAGTAGCATCTCGGCAGCAACAAAAATGGCTCTCGCACGCAAAGCTCAGGCCAAAAAGCGCATCCTCGTCGCCGACGATGATCGCACCACACGCTTCGGCGTTGTGAGCATGCTCAGAGATGCAGGTTACAGCGTCACAGAAGCCAAAGATGGTGCGGAGGCTCTCGCCAAACTCCGAAAATCCAATTTCGATCTGGTCTTCGTCGACATCTGGATGCCCAAGGTCACGGGCCTGGAGGTTCTTGAGGAAGCTCGAAATTTTCCGTCTTGCCCGAAGATCATCGTCATGACCAGCGATAACACTCCGGAATCGGTCCTCGGCGCGGTTCGTGCGCAAGCTTGCGAATATCTCAACAAACCCTTCAGTCCCAAAGATGCAGTCGACGTCGCCGAGCGGGCGCTCCGTCAAGAGGCGTTGAGTTTTATAGAAATCGTTTCCGCAAAGCCAGAGTGGGTGGAACTCTTGATTCCTTGCACTCGCGAAGCGGCCGACCGCGTTCATTCCTTCCTTAAACAGCTTGACACCCATTTGCCAGAAGAACAGCGCGACACCATCGGGCTCGCTTTTCGCGAACTGCTCCTTAACGCGGTGGAATGGGGAGGGAAGCTCGACCCGAACCGCAAAGTACGCATTGCCTACGTGCGATCCTCTCGTCTTCTGCTATACCGCGTCGCCGATCCCGGGCCCGGCTTTCACTTCAGCAAGCTCGCACATGCCGCCGTGGGACAGCCCGAAAGCGATCCTTTTGCACACGTCTCGGTTCGTGACCAACTAGGACTGCGTCCGGGCGGCTTCGGCATCGCTATGACACGCGCCATTGCTGATGAATTGATCTACAACGAGGCTCAGAACGAAGTCATCTTCATCAAATACCTGACGAATTCCGATTCCAATCCATCCAGATCAACTTGAGTCGTTGCGCTCACGAGCTACTGAGTATTGAATTTATAGATTTTCCTGGATGAAACGTGGACTCAAATGAACGTCCACTTGTACCAGGGGTGTGTCGCCGATGGCCTTGAAGCCGTGGATTTCGCCGGCTTTGATCACAAAGATATCGCCCGCTCCACCTTCAAAGGTTTTTCCGTTAACCGTCCATCGTCCGCGGCCTTCCCGCACAAACTGGATTTCATCATAGGGATGCCGATGAGGTCCAGGACCCTTGCCGGGGAGCGCGCGCAGCAAAAACACCGAGACATTCACGTCTCCATGTTCAGCCCCGACGAATTCATACGAGCTGCCCACAAACGGCAAGTCTTGCTCACGGACGTGATGCATCCCGACCCTCCCGGCCTATGGAAGCCCCGATATTTCTGAATTTTATTCGCGAGGCTTGCTTCTCTGGCTTAGATGAAGAGGATTACGATTTCGTGACTCTTTCCCGAGCGGATCATGCCTCGCCGAAGAGTCGCGCTCGAACTGCCTCATCTGCCGGCAAATCTGGTCCGCTAAACAAATGATCCGGTACTCTCGTGAGGTCCTCTGCGATGCGAGGCATCGCTCGCTGCCGTAGCGCTTGTGCTTCCTTGCCTGGTTCTTGAAACAAAACCCGCAGCCAGCCGCACACCTTGTGCGTCCTTTGAAAGTACGTATCGTGTTCCGCAGCAAACGCATGCCCTGCTTCATCCCAGTCCGCATGCGCCAAAAGCGCATCCCGCAAGACCCGCACGTCCCGCAGCGCCGTCCCCATGCCTTGGCCGAACGACGGGTCGCTCGTGGCTGCAGCGTCTCCAATCAGCACCACACCGTCGCGATACGGATGCACGGCCCACGACTCGCTCACATCAAACGCCGCCAACGGTCCTATGCATTTCGCGTCGGCGTATGCTTCCGCGATCATTGGCACCGCACGCTTTGACTCCGCCAAAAATGTGGCGACGCGCTCACTGCCTTGCAGCGTTACGCCGCAGCCCGTTGGGTATCCAAGGTATGACCGACACCTTCCACGCGTCTGCGGCACCATCCCCAAAACCATGCCCAGCTCAGGGTTAAAAACAAAAATCGCCAGATCTTCGCGGCTCCGGACTCCAGTCAACTGAACTCCCGCAAACTGAAAGGGCAGCGGATCCTTCTCCACCGTAAATCCTCCCCATCGCCGCACCGCCGACCCGCGTCCATCTACTCCAACCACCATCCGTGCAGAAATTCTTTCGGACTTCCCGTTGCGCGCAATCACTGTCGGATCCTTCGTTCCCGCGCCGCGCGGTTCAACTCCCTCGACGGTCACTCCGCGTCGAACCTGCGCTCCCAGGCGCTCCGCCTCCGCCAACAGCGCCTCCTGCATCTCTGGATGGCAATATGTCAAAGCTGGTTCCTTCTGCGCCGTCGTTTCCGCCAGATTCCGTGGGCCAAATCCCATATCCACCCAGGGAACCGGCATTGCGCAGGTTTGTAGCAACAAATCAACGATCCCTAAACGTCGCGCTTCCGCAACTCCCCACGGCATCAGCGCCTCGCCCCGCACTCGGTCCCTGAACTGCGTCTCCTTCTCCAAGACGAGCACGCGCGCGCCGCTTTTCGCCAGCGCGATTGCCAGCGCGGAAGCGCCCAGACCACCGCCCACCGTCACCAAATCAAAATGATTAGAATCCGACATGGCTTCACCTGACTCGTTGTCCCAAATGCCCGACTGTCCAGGTCTGCCGAAAAAGGGAATTCGAGGACTTCTGCGCGGATGCGCCGATGCTAGCAAACCTGTTTCGAATCGGGAAGCTTCGTTTTCTGAGGCGATCCGTTGCTCAAGGCGACCGGTAGATCTTCGCTCCCGATTCAGTTTTGGAATAGCTCGTTCGTAAGTCCTCGTGGTGCGGCGTTGCCACGCTTGCGTTTTTCGTCTATGCTGCGTGCGCAGCGTGGCGTTCACGGAACTTCTGTCTTCCTGTCACGTATCTGTAATTGAGCTACAGAATTGCCGCTTATCTTAAAGCTACGACGCCGGTATCACCCGTGAGATCACCGAGGCCCCAAGGACTAATCGCCCGTGCCGCGTCAATTTTGCGAGTGTGGGGTGACTCCTACTGCTTTCGAAGCTTTGCGATCGTTGCGATCGTTCTTTCAAGCTCAATGAGCTTGTTTGCGGGTTCGCAGCAGGAGAATGCGGCGCGGCCGGTCGTGGTGCAGCCGGGAGCGCCGGGTCAACCGACCAAAACTCTGCCGCCGTCCACAAGAGCAAAGTTACCGCCGCTCTCGCGAGCCGACGTAGAGTTCATGCAAGGCATGATCATGCACCACGCGCAAGCGATCGAAATGACCGCGCTCATTCCATCGCACACGAAAAGCAAAGATCTGAGCTCGCTGGGTGCGCGCATCAGCAGGTCGCAAGATGACGAAATTGTTTTTATGAAACGCTGGCTGGCAGCGCGGGGAGAAGCGCTTTCAATACCGATGCCGGAGAACATGGCGGGAATGCCGCACGCGGATTCGTCGCACCACGAGATGGACGCGATGCCGCTGATGCCTGGCATGCTGACGGACGAACAGATGGCGGCGTTGCGCAAGGCGACGGACGCTGATTTTGATCGTCTATTTCTGACCGGAATGATCCAGCACCACAACGGCGCCTTGACGATGGTGAAGGATCTGTTCGGCACGGCAGGCGCGGGACAAGACGCGGAAATATTCGGCTTTGCGACGGACGTGGATACCGGACAGCGGGCCGAAATCAAGATCATGCGGTCCATGTTAGATAACCGGTTTGAGAAAGAAGGGAAACGATGAACCGAATTTCAACTCTGGCGTTTCGCATGGCGGTAGCTGCAGTTCTCCTGTGCTTCGGCGCGAGTGGTGTCCACCTGCTTGCGCAGGATTCTTCCGCTACTGCTCCCAAACAAGATGCGGCGAAGCAAGACACCGCGAAGCAGGACAACGGCAAAGCGGATGCGGCCAAGAAGGAAGAGGGCGAGGGGGAAGCGAATCCGTTCGCTCCCAAGCCTGCTCCGCCGCTGCCGCCGGGAATGACCGGCTCGGATCCAAACGATCCACGCGCCAAGCTCACGCCAGGCCTCTATGACGCGGGTGAGACTTCGATGGGACTCAATCACGTCCTGCTCTTCAAAAAACCGGATGCGCTTCAACTCGGCACTTCGGAAGCCGACGACCCGAAAGTGCAGAAGATGATCGCGCAGCTTGGTATCGGCTCTGCCGCAAAGATGCCGAAGCCGCTGCAGTTGGTGATCGCCCAGCTTGCGTTTGCAAACTCCGATCTAGCGTTTCAGGGCAATCATCTTTTCCAGGGCAATTTTTACGGCCTCAACATCTACGATATTTCCAATCCGGCCAAGACTGCTTTGTTGACCACAATGGTTTGCCCCGGTGGCCAGAATGATGTTTCCGTTTACGGAAATCTCTTGTTTATGTCCGTCGAAATGCCGAACGGGCGCTTGGACTGCGGTGTCCAGGGCTTCCCGCCAAATCCCCCGCCAGCAGCCGGAGAAGAGAAAAAGTTTCGTCCGCCAGTGGCGCAGAAGGATCGCTTCCGCGGCGTAAGAATTTTCGATATTTCCGATATCAAGAACCCGAAACAAGTTGCTGCAGTGCAGACCTGCCGCGGCTCGCACACGCACACGCTGGTGACGGATCCTAACGACAAAGACAACGTTTATATCTACGTTTCCGGTACATCATTTGTGCGACAGGGAGAGGAACTTGAAGGGTGCTCAGGCGACAAACCGGACAAGGATCCGAATACGGCGCTGTTCCGCATTGACGTGATCAAAGTTCCGGTGGCTGCGCCGCAGGACGCCAAGATCGTTTCCAACCCTCGCATTTTCATCGACCCCCGGACTGGTGCGCTGAACGGTCTGAACAACGGCGGCTTGACGCACGGCAAGAAGGACGACAAGCCTGAAGATACCGACCAGTGCCATGACATCACTGTGTATTCAGCGATTGGGCTGGCAGCTGGTGCGTGCTCTGGAAACGGAATTGTCCTCGACGTAAAAGATCCGGTACATCCGAAGCGCGTAGACGCGGTGAACGATCCGAACTACGCGTATTGGCATTCCGCATCGTTTTCGAACAGTGGAGACAAAGTTGTGTTCACAGACGAATGGGGAGGCGGGTTGGGAGCCCGTTGCCGCCAGAACGATCCGAACAAGTGGGGCGCTGATGCCATCTTCCGTCTTAAGGATGACAAACTAAACTTCGCGGGCTATTACAAGATGCCGGCTGCGCAGGCCGATACGGCGAATTGCGTGGCGCACAACGGCTCACTGGTGCCTGTGCCTGGCCGCGACATTGAAGTGCAGGCCTGGTACCAGGGCGGGGTGTCGGTTGTGGACTTCACCGATCCGGCGCATCCGTTCGAAATTGCCTACTTCGATCGCGGGCCGATCGATCCCAAGATGCTTATCCTTGGCGGACAGTGGTCCGCCTACTGGTACAACGGTTACATCTACGGGTCGGAGATTGCGCGTGGTTTGGACGTTTTTGAACTGACGCCGACGAAATTTCTGACGCAGAATGAAATCGACGCCGCAAAAACGGTTCTGGTATCTGAGCTGAACGTGCAGAACCAGCAAAAAATTGAGTGGTCCTCCAAGTTGGTTGTAGCCAAGGCGTACGTAGATCAGATCGAACGTTCGCAGGCCCTGCCGGCAAAGAAAATTGCGGACCTGCGGAAAGCGATTCAAGCCGCCGAGACTTCGAAGATGAACAAGGGTAGGGTCAAGAAGCTGTCCGGCATGGCCAACGATATCGAAAAGCGTGCCTCCGCAGCCAGCCCGACTGACGCCGCGCGTTTGCACGCGCTGGCGGAGGTTCTGAAGCGTCCTTCGGCATAATGCAGTCCTAGCTCAGCCGGACGTCGCGCCGTGACAAAAGCCTCGACATTATGCAGCCGTGGTGTCTGCATCTGTTTCTTCCGCGCCACTGCCGGGTTTTCGGGGAGACTGGCGCTGGTTCAGGGCGTAAAGCGCGAGCTCAAGCCGTGATGACGTTCCCAACTTGTTAAAAATGCGAAATAGATAATTTCGCACCGTGTGCTCGCTCAGGTTGAGCTCGCGCGAAATATCCTTGTTTGACCGCCCCTCCGTAACCAGCTGGACAAGAGTCTGTTCACGTGGGGTTAGCAAGGGCGCTCCTTTGACATTTGTAATGGGCGGAGGCGGAGCGGCGAGGGCATCAATGAGAAAGCGGATTTGTTCATTGCTGGCCCAGACTTGACCTTCATATACCTTGTGAACGCTCTTGCAGAGAATGTCGAATGGTTGCTCGCGGGAAAATACACCTTGAGCACCTGTGCGAAACGCTTCCACGACTGCGCTGCGTTCTGCGGAGTCCAATAAAAGGATCGCTCGAGCGTCCTTGAATTTTGCAATGAGATCGCGGAGCGCCCCGAAGCCCGCGTTCGAACCGTCCTTCAGCTGTGCGCTAACGATACAGATGTCCGGCTGGTGCTGCTCGTACGCAGCCTGAATTTCCGCCGAATCGGTTGCGGATGCGACGACGGTTATCCTTTGCTTGTATCTCTCCAAAGCGGTGCTCATCAACTCGCAATTCATCAAACACGATTCGGCAACCAAGACAGAAATTTGTGAACCGTTGCCATTGGCTCTTTGCATGGCGGTCCTTTCCCTGAAATGTTTAGGGACTGGGCTTCGTTTTGGACTGAGCGTGAGCTGAGCGACGACCGAGCGATTGACTGGGGAACTTCACATAGAAAGAGTAGCTGGGATACTGAAGCCAGGAAGAGCATTTGCTGCGATCTTCTAATGACGCTGCAAGAAATCACCTCATTGTCGAAGAATCCAACGCACCTGATACTGACAGCGTCGGAACAAAAGAGTATCCGAAATTTGCAAACATAAATCCACTGCCTCTTGGCGCAATTCCTTTTTTCATGCGAGAGTGTAAAACGTTCTGAAACGCGTCACCGCTGTTTGCAGCAATCGATGTACTAGTCCCCCGTAAATTAGTGTTCTTCCGTCTGTTAAGGAGAGAAGAAACGTCCACTTCATTGGAAGGCCGATTGTCATGCAGCGATATGTGTGCATGTACTGGGCCAAACACCGGATATTTATAGGAATATTTGTCATCTCGCGGTGTACGTAGTCTAAGGCATCTAAGCAAAGCAAAAGTTTCCGAGTGAGTGGCGGACGTACCGAGAAATCCTGAGGATGTATCTCTCTGCTCTCGATTCTTCTTCTCGACTTTTGTCATGAGACGTAGGGTTTCTTTGCTCCCTTCCGCCGCAGTCCTAAGCTTGTGTTTGGGCAAGCAGGATCAGGGTGAACGCAAAGATCGGTTTCGACTTCCTATGGGAATTGCATTGACACGACCTGTGGTCCGAAAGATGAGCCTCATATCTCTTCCGAAGAGGATGAGTATCTCGTGGTCGGAAAGAAGTGCCTACTTTTCGAGCGCAACGGCGTCGATAGAATCCTCTGACCCGGCCTCGTTAGCTAAACGTAAGGCCGACAAAGTCGCAATGAATTTTAGGGTCCGGCTCTTGCAGCGCACACGAATGGAACCGGACGCGCAGTGGTGAAATGAGGCGTCGGCACTTTTGCGGTTGACGCCTGTTTGCAGAGCCCGCAAAACAGTCAAGGAAGCGGGACCCAGCCCGAGATGACGATGATTTGGACGAGGCTCAAATCCGAAAAACGGAGAATGTGAGTCACAGGGCGAAGCTGTATGCAAATGATGGCCACTGACGAGCAAACATGGTTTGCCTTGACAGCGAAACACCAGCACGAACGTACTGTCGCAAAGTTGCTGGGCGCGAAGGGCTTCGTTGTCTTTTATCCGACGTACAACGAAATCCGGCGTTGGAAAGATCGCAAGAAAACCCTCGAGCTACCACTCTTTCCAGGCTATGTGTTCTTTTCCGGCGCATTGGAGCGCCGAGTGGAGATTTTGTCGACCCCGGGAGTCTTCTCGATTGTGGCCTTTGGCGACACTCCAGCCGAAATTAGTGCCGAAGAAATCGAGGCAATTCAGCGCGCTACTCTCAGCCATATGAAGCTCGAGCCGCATGCCTTTTTGACGGTTGGAGATCGCGTGCGCGTTACGCAGGGTCCGTTGGCCGGAGTGAGCGGGATTCTGCAAAGGCAAAAAGATTCGTGTCGTTTGGTCTTATCGGTCGAGTTGCTGGGCAGGTCAGCAGCAGTTGAAATTGACGCGACAATCGTCGAACGAACCTCGGTTTCGCAGCCTTTAGGTGCTCAATCATGGACAGAGCAAGCGTTGAATCTTTCGAGCTAGAACAACCTGCGGCGTTCCGCGACAGCGCTTTATTTGTCGACTACTACGGCCTCCGCGAACAGCCGTTTGGCGTTACACCTGATCCGAAATTCCTATATCTAGGCGAAGGACACAGGGAAGCGCTAGCTGCACTTTTTTACGAAATTGAGTCCGGACGCGGGTTTTCGGCGCTTGCAGCGGAGCCTGGCATGGGAAAAACTTCGCTGCTCATGCGGCTGCTGGAAAGTATGCAAGAGTCGGCTAGGACCGCATTCCTGTTCCAAACGGACGGAGGATCACGGGAATTTCTGCACGCTTTGCTGCACGACCTCGGTATCGCGCCGCGCGGAATGGATCTTGCCGCGACGCACGAAGCTCTGAACGAGGCGCTCCTCGCGGAATTGAACGCGGGGCGCCGAGTGATTGTGGTGATTGACGAAGCGCAAAACCTCAGCGAGAAGACCCTCGAGTCAGTACGCTTGCTTTCCAATTTCGAGACGCCCGAAGCAAAACTCATGCACATCGTGCTGGCGGGCCAGCCGAAATTGTCGGAGAAATTGGCCAAGCCAAGCCTTACGCAGCTACGGCAGCGCGTTTCAAACGTTATTCAACTGAAGCCATTTCGCGCGGACGAGACAACCGACTACATCAAGCATCGCCTCCGGACAGCCGGGTTGAGAGGCCAAGTCCCTTTTTCGTCGGATGCTCTCTTGCTGATTGCGCGCTCCAGCAAAGGGATTCCCCGGAATATCAACAACATTTGCTTTCAGGCGTTGTCGTTGGGTTTTGCCACACAGACTCCGGCTATCGGTACGGACATCGTCAGGGAGGTTTTGACCGACCTGGAAATTGAACACAGCGGCGCTTCATCTCGGCGGTTCGACTCGGCCGTGGCGTCCCCGCCCAGGGTCGCTCAGCATTGGCCGTACATTCCGGCGCCAACGGAGCGTTCCCACACGAACCAGTACGCCGCAACTCCCCGCAGCTCTCTCGGTATAAAGGTGCTTGGCATTTTGGCGGGTGCGGGTGCGACGTTTCTTGCCTTACTTCTGCTGAGTGCGAATAAAGCCAACGCAGGCTTTAGCCCTGGGCAGTTGCGTGATGTTTTGATAGGAGCCTCAAATCGGGATTCCGATCGCCCTCCGGCGCTCCCGGCTGGGTTGAAGCCGCCGGCGTCGCCAGCTATCGAAAAGATTCGTTCCTCTGCGGTGGAAGAGCCGCCCGTCGCGAGTGTCGAGGAAGGTGCTCCCACTGAAACCGCGTCTGATTCCGACAACGGTAATTCATCAACCGTAGACCACGGAAGCCATGCTGGTGGGGACGCCCACGTCGTTCAGATAAAGCGCTCGCAGACGGCGTTTGAAATTGCCAGGACATACCTCGGTCGATCGAATTGGCAGGCAGTCGACCAGATTCGCTCGTTGAATCCGCAAATTCGTGGCGGCTATCAACTTTTGCCGGCAGGCACACGAATCGTGTTGCCCGGACCCGATCCGGACAAAGGCAAATTGGGGAATAAACAGAAAGCTGGAAGCGACGCAAATTCGTCGAATGAGCGTGTTTCGTTCACCGGGAAATCAGACATGGTGCGTGTTACTCGACAGCAGACACTCTTTCAGTTTGCTATGGACCATTACGGGAAGTCCGGTTGGGAAATTGTAAGTCGCATCCGCTCGTTGAACCCACAACTTCGCGATCCGTACCAGGTATTGCAAGAAGGACAAATGATACGAATGCCGGAATTGGCGCAAGAAAGGTAGTCAGTACGTTGGCAGGTCTGTAGTGAGGTGCGCGATGAAAATCAGGTCCATACGACAACTTGTATTGCTGCTCGCCGCTGCGAGCGTGGGCGTTATGGGGAATGTGGCTGCTCAACAGCCGGTGCCGCCGCAATCGGCGCCTCCGTCGACGCCGCAGACACAAACTGCTGATGCGAGTGCGACCGATGCGCAAAGGCCGGCGCTTCATCAACGTTATCCACGCTATCGCCTTCGGTCGAGCGACGTGATTGATCTTACGTTTCGGTTCACACCAGAGTTCAATCAGGAAGTCACCGTTCAGCCGGACGGCTACATTCAGGCCCGCGGACTCCAGAACGACGTGTATGTGCAGGGACTCACCGTGGCCGAAATGACGACTGCCCTGCAGAAGGCCTACGCCAACATTCTCAATCAGCCCGAAATCAGCGTCACTCTGAAGGATTTCGACCGGCCGTACTTTGTGGCCGGCGGCCTTGTGGGGAAGCCCGGAAAGTACGATTTGCGCGGAACGACCACAGCGACTCAGGCCGTTGCGATGGCCGGTGGTTTTGCGGATGGCGCGAAAAATTCGCAGGTGGTGTTGTTTCGCAAGTCAAACACCGACGACTGGGTCGAAGTGAAGGTCTTGAATCTGAAGGAAGTTTTGAAGGGCAAGAAGCTCAACGAAGACACGGTGCTGCAGCCTGGCGACATGCTGTACGTGCCGAAGTCGACCTGGTCGAAGATTGAAAAGTTTCTACCGCGCTCCTCCCTCGGCGCGTATTTCAGCCCGGCGGCCTTGTAGAACCTCACCGCTACGAGCCGTTCCAAAGTACTCCCAGCCTGAATCAGCCAGAAACGGTGCTTGTTCTATGCGAAGGAAGATTCTCATAGTCCTCGCCGAGTTATCGCTGCTGGTGCTCGGTGCAGTTGCCTTCGGGCAGCAAGCGAATCTGTCTTCGCAAGCTTCGTCGCCGGAACGAGAGCAACCACCGACAGCCAATGGACAACGCTACAAAGTGAAAGCCAACGACGTGCTCGGACTGACATTCCGGTACACGCCGGATTACAACCACGACACAAGCGTTCAGCCGGACGGATTCATACAACTCAAAGGATTGCCGAATGCTGTGCGCATTCAGGGCCTGACGGTGCAGGAAGCACAAAGGGAAATCGTCAAAGCCTATTCGGCGATTCTGAACGATCCCGACATCACCGTGACGCTTAAGGATTTCGACAAACCTTATTTCGTGGTGAGCGGATCGGTGAGAAACCCTGGCAAGTTCGACTATCGCGGCCATACCACCGTGATGCAGG
>Ga0268266_10000491_pt1 | contig 56615 bp, 52 predicted proteins | sample KBSS13metaG_FD_190356 | JGI IMG/M metagenome (GOLD analysis project Ga0268266, IMG submission 190356) | Switchgrass rhizosphere microbial communities from Kellogg Biological Station, Michigan, USA - KBS S1-3 metaG (SPAdes) (version 2) | ecosystem: Host-associated > Plants > Roots > Rhizosphere...
GCCACGAAAAACTGATCACCTTCGGCGTCACCGAGCCCTTCACCACGACGCTGACGGTCAGCGCGTACGCGGCGATCATCCTGGCGCTGCCGTTCGTGCTCTACCAGCTCTACGCCTACGTCCTGCCCGCGTTCTCGAAGCAGCAACAGCGCCTGATCGTGCCGATGCTGCTGATGATCCCGGTCCTCTTCATCGCCGGCGTCGCCTTCGGCTACTTCCTCGTCCTCCCCGCCGCCGCCAAGTTCCTCCTCAACTTCAACGACTCACAGTTCAACGTCCAGGTGCAGGCGAAGGAGTACTACGGCTTCTTCTCGATGACCCTGCTCGCCACCGGCATCGTCTTCCAGGTGCCGGTCGGGATCCTCGCGGTCACCCGCCTGGGGATCGTCAAGGTCGAACAGCTGACGAAGAACCGGCGCTACGCCTACCTCGTCTGCGCGATCGTCGCGGCGGCACTGCCCGGCGTCGACCCGATCTCGATGCTCCTGGAGATGGCCCCGCTGGTCGTCCTCTACGAGATCTCGATCCTGCTGGCGAAGGCCTTCGGCACCCCGCGCGAGCGCTACGAGGCCGAGCCTCAGGGCTCCTGAGGCCCCCGAGCGTGTGTCTCGCCCTCGCCGTCACCTACGCCAGGAGCGCGGTAGGCGATCGGCTTGATCGGCTTCGCCGGAGCACCGGCGCAGATGGTCCGGGCCGGCAGGTCACGGTTGACCACGGAATTCGAGCCGATCACGCACCGCTCCCCCACCGTCACCCCGCCAGACACCGCGCAGTGGACGCCGAACCAGCAGTTGTCACCGATCTCGACCAGGCCCTTGGACGTGAACCCCTGCCAGGTGATCGGCATCTCGGGGTCGTCGAAGCGGTGGTCGGCGTCGCCGACGAAACAGCCGTTGGCGAACATCACGTGGTCGCCGATCTTCACGCTCCCGTGAGCGGCGATCATCGTGCCGCGGTTGAGGAAGCAGCCTTCGCCGATCTCGATCTCGGCATCGGGAGCCAGCGTCAGCCAGCAGCCAGGCTCGAGCAGCGTCCCTTCGCCGATTCGTAGGCGGCCCTCGTCGAGCGCCTCGAGGATCTCCCCCTCGACCGGATAGCGGACGAAGAAGCCGCCGCGGGCGGCGTGCCGGTCGATGCGGAGGCGCCGCGAGAGCCGGTGATTGCGCTCGTACCAGCGCCGCTTCGCCCACCAGACCCGCCACCCCGTCTGCGCCATCCCCGCACGGTACATAGACTTCCGCCCCATGAGTGACCTGCGCGGCGGCATCGACCTCGGCGGCACCAAGATCCAGGCCGCGGTGATCGACACCGCGGGTGAGGTCAAGGGCGAAGCGCGCCACCCGACGCCGACCGACGGCGGGCCGAAGGACGTCGCTTCGGCGATGGCCGCGGCGCTGGTCGAGGCGGCCGAGAGCGCCGGGGTGAAGAGCTCCGACCTACAGGGCGTCGGGGTCGGCTCCCCGGGCGATGTCGACGAGAAGGCGGGCACCGTGTCCAGCGCCAAGAACCTGCCCGAATGGGACGGGACCTTCGAGCTCGGCGCGGCACTCGAAAAGGATCTTGGGACGACGGTGCGGCTCGGCAACGACGTCCAGGTCGCGACCGAAGCGGAGTTCCACCTCGGCGCGGGCAAGGATTTCGACAGTCTGATCGGCGTCTTCTGGGGCACCGGAGTCGGCGGCGGGCTGATCCTCGGCGGCAAGCCCTGGCTCGGTCGCGGCGCGGCCGGGGAGATCGGCCACATGGTGGTCAAACGCGGCGGCGCGAAATGCCCCTGCGGCCGACGCGGCTGCATGGAGGCCTACGCCGGGCGCGCGGCGATGGAAGCCGAGGCGCGCCGCCGTCAGGAGGACGGCGAGAAGACCGACCTCTTCAAGCTGATGGAGAAGCACGAAAAACCGCGCCTCACCAGCAGCATCTGGAGCCGCGCCATCGACCACGAGGACAAGCTCGCCACCGAGCTCATCGACCGCGCGATCGAGGCCCTCGGCACCGGCGTCGCCTCCGCCATCAACCTCCTCGACCCGGAGGCGATCCTGATCGGCGGCGGCCTCGGCCTCCGCTTCGGCGAGCGCTACATGGAGCCCCTCCTCGACGAGATGCGCAAGCACGTCTTCTTCGAGACGATGCCGGTGGTCAAGACCGCCACCCTGGGCGATCTCGGCGGCGCCATCGGCGCAAGCCTCCTCGTCTCGCGCTGAAGCTAGCGAGGTCGGCGCCCGCCGGATGGCGCCTCGGACCGGTGCGGGTTGGAAGCTGGCGCCTCGGGCTGCTGATCGGCGACCGCGGCTGGCTAAGGCCGCCGATCAGCAGCCAGGGTCGGAGGGCTGTGTCGAAGGACGGGCGGGAGCGTCACGGCTCAGTCACTTCTTGCCCCTTCCGTGACTCCTCCGGCACGTTCGTGCGTCTTCCACAACGCCGATCCGACGCTCGCTGAGTTAAGCCCCCTATAGCGCCCCTAACTCAGCGAGCGTGGGTCGGGCTGAGGCAGAAGGCGCGCGGGAGCGTGACTCCGTGCGCCTTCCGCGTCCTTCTCCACGCTTCGGCGCGCTTTCTGCGACCTGAGGCGGCGTGGGCCAGCCTCGCAAGGACGCAGGGAAGCGAGGTGAGGGGAGCGCACTCAAGTGCGTGACCCGAGCTGAGCGACCGAGGACACCGCGAGGCGCCCCCACGCCGCCTCAGGCGGCGCGGGTCTCTTTGCGTTGCAACCTCACGATGGCGTCCACCAAGACCGCCAGGAGCAGGACGCCGCCGGTAACCATGAGTTTCACCGGGGAGGACAGGCCCAGGAGGTCCATGCCGTTGGAGATCGAGCCGATCACCAGGGCACCGAGGAGGGCCGTCCAGACCGAGCCGCGGCCGCCGAAGAGGCTGGTTCCGGCGATGACCGGGCCGGCGATCGCCAGCAGCAGGAGTTCGTTGCCGCCCGAGTTCTGGTTCACCGCGAAGAGTCGCGAGGCGGCCATGATGCCGCCGATCGCGGCCATCGACCCGGAGATCGTGAAGACCGCGATGCGGACGCCGTTGACCCGGATGCCGGCGCGCCGTGCCGCCTCGGCGTTGCCGCCGACCGCGAAGACGTGGCGACCGAACGTGGTGCCCTTGACGACGTACTCCATGACCACCACGAAGCCGAGCAGGATCAGCAACGCCAGCGGCACGCCGCGGTCGGAGTTGAGGATCAGGACGCCGCCGATGATCACCGCGGCGATCACCGCGAATTTGATGATCAACGGCAGCGGATTGCGATCCGCCAGGCCCGCGGCCACTCGTTTTCGGAAGCCGATCGCGAGAACCAGCGCGTAGGCGACGATCACGACGATGGCCATGATCCAGCCGACCGTGTTGGAGTAGAAGATGTTCGCCAGGCCGGTGATCTTGGGGTCGGTGACGTTCAACGACCCGGTCTTGCCGAGCACCTGTAAGAGGGCGCCTTCCCAGGTCAACAACCCGGCCAAGGTGACCACGAACGACGGGACCACGAAGCGGCTGAACAAGGTGCCCTGGGTGGCGCCGATGGCGGCGCCGACGGCGATCGCCGCGGCGATCGACAGGTACGGGTTCCACCCGTGTTTCACATTCAGCACCACCATCACCGCACCGCACAACCCGCTCACCGCGCCGACTGAGAGGTCGATCTCCCCGAGCAGCAGGACGTAGACGATGCCGACCGAGATCAACCCGATCGTGGTGATCTGCAGCATCAGGTTGGTCAGGTTCTCCGCCGAGAGGAAGCGCGGTTCCTGGACCTGGAAGATGATCGCGATCAGGATCAGGCCGAAGACGACCCGAAGCGAGGAAAGATCGCCCTGGATGACCCGGCGCAGCGTCTGCCGCGGGCTCAGTTTGGACTCGGAGTCCGCGGTGGTCTCCGTGGTGTCCACGTCGCTCACTCCGTACCTCCTTCAGAAGGTTTGTCAGTGCCCTCGGGTGCCTCTGCGCTCGCCTCCGCGCGCAGCTCCTCGGCCACCGCTTTGGCGCCGCGGCCGTTGCCGCCGAGGCCGGTGATCGCGGCGACCACCTGGTCCTCGTTGGCCTCGCTGGCGCGGAATTCTCCGGCGCTTTTGCCGAGGCGCAGGACGAAGATGCGATCGGCGATCGCGAAGACGTCGGCGAGGTTGTGGCTGATCACGACGACCCCGAGGTCGCGCTCGCGCAGCCGTTTGATCAGGGCGAGGACCTGTCTGGTCTGCGGCACGCCGAGCGCCGCGGTGGGCTCGTCGAGCATCACGACCTTCGGCTCGCCGAGCAGCGAGCGGGCGACCGCGACCTGCTGGCGCTGGCCGCCGGAGAGCATCCCGACCTCGGTGCGGAGGCTCGGGATGGTGACCGCGAGATTGGAGAGCAACTCCCCCGCCTCGTGCTCCATCCGCACCTCGTCGAGCCGGCGCGAGACCGAGCCGACGCCAGGGGAGACCTCCTCGCGGCCGAGGAAGAGATTGTTGACGACGTCGAGGTTGTCGGCCAGGGCGAGGTCCTGGTAGACCGTCGCGATCCCCAGGTTCGTGGCGTCCTGGGGTTTGCCGATCGACACCTCTTGGCCTTCCCAGCGGATCGTGCCGCTGTCGGGCGGATTGATTCCGGCGATCGCCTTCACCAGCGTCGACTTGCCGGCGCCGTTGTCGCCGACGAGGCCCACGACCTCGCCGGCGCTGACGGCAAAGTCGACCCGGTCCAACGCTTGGACCGGGCCGAATTGCTTACTGATCCCCTCCAGTTGGAGAAGAGGTTGATCGGGGCTCATCGTCAGCCCGAGATCCCTTGTTCTTTACAAGCAGCGGCGTATGCGCCTTCGCACAGTTCCGAGGGACTGACGAATTCTTCGGCGATAACCGTTTCTTTGATGTTGTCTTTCGTGACCGGGGTCGAGGTCAGCAGGACGGAAGGAACATCGGTCTTCCCGTTGTTGATTTCCTGCGTTTTTTCTTTGGTGCTGACTTCGCCCGTTTCGCCAAGCGAGATCGCCATTTCGGCGGCGATTTCCGCCTCCGGGACGATCGGCTTGAAGATGGTCATGTACTGCTGACCCACGAGGATCCGCTGGAGCCCCGCGACCGTCGAGTCCTGACCGGTGACCGGGATTTCTTCCGGATTGATCCCCGCGCCTTTCATCGCCGCGATCGCGCCGCCGGCGGTGTCGTCGTTCGCCGCGTAGATACCGGCAAAGCCCGTCTTGCCGATCGCGGTGATCGCCTGCTGGGCCTCGCGCTGAGCGTTTTCAGCGGTCCAACCCGGCGTGTCGTATTCCTTGGCGATTTCGACGCCTTCTTTTTCGAACACTTTGTTCGAGCCTTCTTTGAACAGCGCGGCGTTCGGATCCGCCGGGTCACCGTTGATCTTGATGATCGGGCCTTTGGGTTTGCCGTCTTCTTTCAGTTTTGCGACCAACGATTCGGCTTGCTGTTCGCCGACCCGTTCGTTGTCGAAGGAGACGTACCCGCCGACTTCGCTGGCTTCGATCAAGCGGTCGTAGCTGACCACCGGGACCTCTTGAGCGTGCGCTTTTTCGACGATCGCCGCCGCGGCTTTCGAGTCCATCGGGTCGACGACCATCACTTCGGCGCCCTGGGTCAGTGCTGCTTCACCCTGGCTTGCCTGCTTTTCGACGTCGCCGCCGGCGTTGAAGTAGCTCACTTCACATCCGGGGCACTGTTCTTCAACCGCTTTTTCGAACGACGGTTTGTCGTTCGTTTCGTAACGCGGCGTTTCGTTTTCGGGCAGAAGCAGGGCGATCTTCACGCTGCCTTCGCCACTGGCTTCTTCGCCGCCACCGCCGCCTTCTTCTTCTTCGGCGGCACCGCCACCGGCGGCTTCGGTGCTTTCTTCGCTGCCACTGCTACTGGAACTGCTGTCACCTCCACCGCAACCGGCGACTACCGCCGCGATCACGAGCAGCGCAAAGGCTGCGAAGAGGCTCCTCTTCATCCAAGCTGCTTGGGGCATCTACTCCTCCTTTTATCTCCCCCCAACGTTCCCCGCGACCATACCCCCGGGGCCCGACGCCCATACGTGTCAATAAGCGTTTCCTCCTAAAGGACAACGGGTGCTTACCCGGTGCACCCAATTGTCCAAACGTACTACGCAGCTACCGGCATTTTGTTGGCCTTGCGCGATTTCGTCGGACGGAGCATTTCAGCGAGGAACCGACCCGTATAGGACTCCGCGACTGCCGCGACCTCCTCCGGTGTACCGACCGCGACGATCTCGCCGCCGCCTTCCCCACCCTCGGGACCGAGGTCGATGAGCCAGTCGGCGGTCTTGATCACGTCGAGGTTGTGCTCGATCACCACCACCGAGTTGCCTTGGTCGACCAAGCGGCCGAGCACGTCGAGCAGCCGCTGGACGTCGGCGAAGTGCAGGCCGGTGGTCGGCTCGTCGAGGATGTAGAGGGTGTCGCCGGTCGCCACTTTCGAGAGCTCGGTGGCGAGCTTGATCCGTTGTGCCTCGCCGCCGGACAGCGTCGTAGCGGGCTGGCCGAGGCGGATGTAGTCGAGACCGACGTCGTGCAGGGTGCGCAGCCGACGGGCGATCTTCGGCACGTTCTCGAAGAAAGCGACCCCTTCCTCGACCGACATGTCGAGCACATCGGCGATGTTCTTCCCCTTGAAGTGGACCTCGAGCGTCTCGCGGTTGTAGCGCTTGCCGTGGCACTGCTCGCAGGGCACGTACACGTCGGGCAGGAAGTGCATCTCGATCTTGATCTGGCCGTCGCCTTTGCAGACCTCGCAGCGGCCGCCCTTGACGTTGAAGCTGAAGCGGCCTGGCTTGTAGCCGCGCGCCCGGGCCTCCTGGGTCTGGGTGAAGATCTGGCGGATGTGGTCGAAGACGCCGGTGTAGGTCGCCGGGTTCGACCGCGGCGTGCGGCCGATCGGCGACTGGTCAATGTTGATGATCTTGTCGATCTGCGAGAGGCCGTCGATGCCGTCGTGGGCGCCCGGACGCAGTTTCGCCTGGTGCAGCCGGTTGGCGACCGAGGGATAGAGCGTCTCGTTGACCAGCGTCGACTTGCCCGAGCCGGACACGCCGGTGACGCAGCAGAAGACCCCCAGCGGGACCGTCACGTCGACGTCCTTGAGGTTGTGTTCGCGCGCCCCGCGAACGGCAAGGGCGCCTTTCGGCTGCCGCCGCTCCTCGGGCACCTCGATCTTTTTCTTCCCCGACAGGTACTGCCCGGTGAGCGAGGACGAATCCTTGGCCACCTGTTTCGGGGTGCCCGCGGAGATGATGTGGCCACCGTGCTCGCCGGCGCCGGGACCGAGGTCGACCAGATGGTCGGCGGCCATCATCGTGCCCTCGTCGTGCTCGACCACGATCACCGTGTTGCCGAGATCACGCAGCCGGTCGAGCGTCCCGATCAGCTTCTCATTGTCGCGCTGGTGGAGGCCGATCGAAGGCTCGTCGAGCACGTACATCACGCCCACGAGGCTGGAACCGATCTGCGTCGCCAGTCGGATTCGCTGCGCCTCGCCACCGGACAGCGTCCGCGCGGTCCGCGCCATCGAGAGATAACCGATCCCGACGTTGTCGAGGAAGGTGAGCCGTTCGGTGACCTCGCGGACGATCAGGCGGGCGATCGCCCGCTCCGTCTCGGTCATCTCCAGCTCTTCGATCCATTCTTTGGCCCGCCGCGCGGAGAGGTCGCAGTACTCGGCGATGCTGAGCCCACCGACCTTCACCGCGAGGCTCTCCGGCCGCAGCCGGGCGCCGTGGCAGACCGGGCAGGGCTGCTCGGCCATGTAGCCCTCGATCCGCTCGCGGTTCGTCTCCGAGTCGGTCTCTTCGTAGCGCCGTTGCAGGTTGTTGACGATCCCCTCGAAGCGCACCTTGTAGGAGCGGCGTCGGCCGAAGCGGTTCGTGTAGGTCACCTGGTGGCGCTCCTCGCCGGTGCCTTCGAGGAAAATCGCTTTCTCCGCTTTGGTCAGCTTGGACCAAGGCGTGTCGACGTCGACGTCGTAGGCCTCGGCCACCGAGGCGATCAGCCGCCGCCAGTACGCGGTGACGCCGCGGTTCCACGGCTGCAGCGCGCCCTCGCCGAGCGACAGGGTCGGATCGGGGACGACCAGTTCGGGATCGATCACTTTCTGGAAGCCGAGCCCGTGGCAGCCGTCGCAGGCGCCGTGCGGTGAGTTGAAGGAGAAGATCCGCGGCTCCAGCTCCGGGATCGAGGTCCCGCAGTTGAGGCAGGCGAACTGCTCGGAGAAGAGCAACTTCGGCTCGTCGGAGTCGACGAACTCGACTTCGATCAATCCGGCGGCGATCCCCGCCGCGGCCTCGACCGACTCGCTGAGGCGCCGCCGCAGCTCCGGTTTCATCACCAGGCGGTCGACCACGATCGAGATGTCGTGTTTGAATTTTTTGTCGAGGACGATCTCCTCGTCCAGGCGCCGCAGCTCGCCGTTGATCTCGGCGCGCGAGTAGCCCTCGAGCCGCATCTGCTCGAGCAATTTGCCGTATTCGCCTTTGCGCCCACGCACGACCGGCGCCATCACCATGAATTTCTTGCCGTCCGGGATCGTCATCAGCCGGTCGACGATCTGCTCCTGCGTCTGGCCGGTGATCTCCTCGCCGCAGGTCGGGCAGAACGGATGGCCGATCCGCGCCCACAGCAGCCGCAGGTAGTCGTAGATCTCGGTGACCGTGCCGACCGTCGACCGCGGGTTTCGCGAGGTCGTCTTCTGGTCGATCGAGATCGCCGGCGACAGGCCCTCGATCGAGTCCACGTCCGGCTTCTCCATCAGCCCGAGGAACTGCCGCGCGTACGACGACAGCGACTCGACATAACGCCGCTGGCCCTCGGCGTAGATGGTGTCGAAGGCAAGGCTCGACTTGCCCGAGCCGGACAGCCCGGTGATCACGATCAACGCATCGCGGGGCAGCTCGAGCGAGACGTCCTTGAGGTTGTGCTCACGGGCACCGGAGATGACGATTTTCTCTGAAGCAGGCACGAATAACGAGTCTACTCAAGCGAACAGATGTTCCCCCGCCCTTTCAACCGTCCCTAGGTCCCCCGGAACCGGCGCGGTTCAAACAATCTCGCGATTTGCGGCCTTTTCCGGCGGCGAGGGGGGATAAATCGGGCGGCCCGGACCCTTGGCCGCCCCATGTACGCAGAGCAGCGAACCCACCAGATGGCGGACCTGGCGGCGCGTCAGTACGGCGTCGTCACCCGAAAGCAACTCATGACGCTCGGATACACCGACGAGATGATCGACCAAGACGTGGAGGCGGGACGGTTACAGGCCTGGCACCGCAGCCTCTTCGCCGTCGGCCACCAGGGACTGGACCCTCACGGCCTCTGCATGGCCGCGGTGCTCTTCCGTGGCGATGGCGCCCTGATCAGCCACCAGTCGGCGATCTGGCTCTGGGGCCTGGAGACGAAACTGGAGGTCCCGGTCCGGGTCAGCCACGCGCTTCGTGACGAGGATGTCGCGGAAACGGAGCGGCTTCCGGTCACGGCGGTCCCGAGAGCGTTGCTCGACTACGCCGCCGACGCGAAACGGTGGCGGCTCGAACGAGCGATCGCCAAGGCCGACCGGCTGGGACTGCTCGACCTAGCAGCGGTGAGTCGTATCACCGACGAGGTGCGGGTCCACCGCGGCCGGGACCCGCTGCGCCGCGCGATGGTCAGCTACGCGGAGAAGGGCTTCACGCGGCCCAGTGCCGAGAAGTCCATGCTCGCCGCCCTCGGCGCGGCCGGCGTCAGGCGCCCCGCGGTGAAGAACTCCGTCGCGGGGTATGAGCTCGACTTCTTCTGGGGACCGGAGCGCCTCGCGATCGAACTCGACAGCTGGGAGCACCATCGGTCGCGGCGTTCATTCGAGGAGGAGCGCGCGCGCCAGGAGAACCTCGCGATGGCCGGCATCGAGACGATCCGGATCACCGGGACCCGCCTGCGGCGCGAACCGCGGAAAGTCGCCAACCGCGTCGCCGAACACCTCGAACGGCGCCATCGTGACGAGGCCGCGTAGTGCTAGAGGGCAGCGGAGAGCTTGCGGCGGTACTCGCGCGCGACCGGGTCGCCAGGGTCGAGGTCGGCGAGGATGCCGATGATCGCGCGGCGGAGCTGGTCCCGGCGCTCGGGCTCGGCACCGTCCTGGGACAAGGTCTCGAGCAGGGCGTCGAGGGCCGCCTCACGTTCGCCGGCGTCCAGCGCGGTCCACGCCTCGGGGGCGACGCCATCCGCGGCCAGCTTCACCCGGGCGGCGATGCCTGCGGCGCCGAAGTCATCGGGGAAGCCCTCCACCGCTTCGGCTGCCTCGGCTTCTGCCCCGCGGGCCAGGCGCGCCTTGGCGAGGGCCAGGGCGATGTCGGCGCGACGCGGCTCCAGTTCGGAGGCCTCGCGGAGGGAGAGCTCGTCGCCCGCCGCGAGCAGTTGGTCGGCGCGGGATGGCGCCAGGCCGTCGAAGAAGTCTTCGACTTTGGCGGGCGGCACGGCGCCGACGAATTCGTCGACCACCTGGCCGTCGCGGAAGGCTTTCACCGCCGGGATGCCCTGGATGCCGAAGCGCTGCGCGAGCGCCTGGTTGGCGTCGGTGTCCACCTTCGCCAGCACGACCTCGCCGTCGCGCTTGGTCTCGGCCGCCTCCAGCGCCGGGCTCAGCTGCCGGCAGGGCCCGCACCACTCGGCCCAGAAATCGACCACGACGGGCACCTCTTTGGAGCGCTCGAGGACGTCGCGCTCGAAATCCGCTTCGGCTACGTCGACCGGCATCTCAGGCCCCCGCCGTCATTCCCTCGAGGTCGCGACGCAGCTCGCGCAGCTCGTCGCGGATCCGGCCCGCCTCCTCGAAGCGCAGGTCGTCCGCCGCCGCCAGCATCTCCTCCTCGAGCGAGACGATCGTCTTCTCCAGCTCCTCCGGGCTGTCCCAGCGTTCGGTCCGCTTGCGCCGTTTGCGCGCCGGCGCCCGGTCTTCCATCGCCAGCAGCTCCGACATCTCGGAGATGCCCTTGCGCACCGTCGTCGGCGTGATCCCGTGCTCCTCGTTGTAGGCGATCTGGATCGCCCGGCGGCGGTCGGTCTCCCGCATCGCCGCGCGCATCGCGTCGGTCTCCTTGTCGGCGTACATCAGCACCCGGCCGTTGACGTTTCGCGCCGCGCGCCCGATCGTCTGCACCAGGCTGGTCTCGCCGCGCAGGAAGCCCTCCTTGTCGGCGTCGAGAATCGCCACCAGGGAGACCTCGGGCAGATCGAGACCCTCGCGCAGAAGGTTCACGCCGACCAGCACGTCGTACTCACCGAGCCGCAGGTCGCGGACGATCTGGATCCGTTCGAGCGTGTCGATCTCGGAGTGCAGGTACCGGACTTTCACCCCGTACTCGAGCAGGTAGGCGGTCAGGTCCTCGGCCATCTTCTTGGTCAGCGTCGTGACCAGGATCCGCTCGCCCGTCTCGGCGACCTTTTTCGCCTCGTTCATCAGGTCGTCGATCTGGTTGCGGGTCGCCCGCACCTCGATGTAGGGGTCGATGATCCCGGTCGGCCGGACGATCTGCTCGACCGTCCGCGACGCTTCCGCTTTCTCGAACGGGCCCGGCGTCGCCGAGACCATCACCAGCGAGTGAACCCGCTCGAGGAACTCGTCGAACTTGAGCGGCCGGTTGTCGATCGCCGAGGGAAGGCGGAAGCCGAAATCGACCAGAGTCGTCTTGCGGGAGCGGTCGCCCTCGTACATGCCGCCGATCTGCGGGATCGTCTGGTGGCTCTCGTCGACGAAGCAGATGAAGTCGTCGGGGAAGTAGTCGATGAGCGTGTGCGGCGGCGTGCCCGGTTCGCGGCCGTCGAGGATCCGCGAGTAGTTCTCGATCCCCGAGGTGAAGCCGAGCTCTTTGATCATCTCGAGGTCGTACATGGTCCGCTGGCGCAGCCGATGCGCCTCCAGCTGTTTGCCTTCGTTCTCGAGTTCGGCGGTCCGGCTTTCCAGTTCCGCGCGGATCTCTTCCACCGCGCGCTCGACCGTCTCGTCTTTGGTGACGTAGTGGGACGCCGGCCAGACCGAGACGTGGTCGATGTCGTCGATTACCTCGCCGGTCAGCGGGTCGAAGTGCTGGATGCCCTCGATCTCGTCGCCGAAGAGGGCGATCCGATAGGCCGTCTCGGCGTAGGACGGCATGATCTCCAGCACCTCGCCGCGCACCCGGAAGTGGCCGCGGCCGAGCACCGCGTCATTGCGCTGGTACTGCATCTTCACCAGCTTGCGCAGCACTTCGTCGCGGTCGAGGACGTTGCCGACCTTGAAGAGCTGCATTTTTTCGTTGTAGACCGTCGGCGAGCCGATCCCGTAGATGCAGGACACCGAGGCGACGATGATCACGTCGCGGCGGGCGAACAGCGACGCCGTCGCGGCGTGGCGCAGCCGGTCGATCTCGTCGTTGATCGAGCTGTCCTTCTCGATGTAGAGGTCCTGCGCCGGGACGTAGGCCTCGGGCTGGTAGTAGTCGTAGTAGGAGACGAAGTAGTTGACCTCGTTCTCCGGGAAGAACTCGCGGAACTCGTTGCAGAGCTGCGCGGCAAGCGTCTTGTTGTGGGCGATGACCAGCGCCGGGCGCTGGGTCTCGGCGATCACCCCGGCCATCGTGAACGTCTTGCCGGTGCCGGTGGCGCCGAGCAGGGTCTGGAAGCGTTCGCCCTTGTCGAGGCCCTCGGCGAGTCCCGCGATCGCCTTCGGCTGGTCGGCGGTAGGCGTATAGGCAGAGTTCAGCTTGAATTCGGGCACAAATCCAAGATAGCGACCCGGGTGGCGCTGCTTGCCGAACCAGCCGGTGGACCGCCCCGGCGGCCGGCCGAACGCCGTGGCAGACTGCGCCGCCATGAGACTCTCGCGTACCGCCCTCGCCGCCTTTTTCTCCTTCGCCGGAGCCATGCACTTCGTGCGGCCCAAGCCCTACGAAGCGATCACCCCGCCCCCGTTCCCGAAAAAAGAGTCGGTAGCGATCTCCGGTGTCGCCGAGATCGTCGGCGGCCTAGCCGTCCTCCACCCCGCCACCCGCCCCGCCGGCCGCTGGTGGCTGATCGCCCTGCTCCTAGCCGTCTTCCCCGCCAACGTCTGGATGGCAATCAGCCCCGAGAAGATCCCCGGAGCGAACCGGATCCCGCGCTGGGCCTTGTGGGCCAGGCTGCCGCTCCAGCCACTGGCGATGCTCTGGGTTTGGCGGGCGACCGAGCGCTAGCCGGCGGGCGAGGCGAAGGACGCGAGGCGGGGTCGGCGAGCGCGGCCGTCTCGGCCACGGCCCTGGCTGGCTGTGGCCGTGGCCGAGACGGCCGGGAGTGCGGGGAGTGGCGGCGATCGTCCACAAGAGCGCCACGGGCTCGTCGCGGGAGGGACACGCCTCCGTGACGGGACTCGCATCTCGTGAGAGAGACCGTGGGAAGTCCACGCTTTCGTGCGTGTTGTCCAACAGTCACGGCCGCGCTGCATGGATTTGGTCCCCCCTAGGGGCCCAAACTCACGCAGCGCGTTTCAGAGCCTCTGATCCGGGTCCGAAAAGCGCACGAAAGTGCCTGAAGGCTGCGGGAAGTGTGGAATTCCCGGCATCTTCGTCACGGGACTCAGGCAGGTGTGGCATCTCTCGCACGCGCCTTCGACGTAAGTCCGACCTCCGCCGGAACCTGTGGCGAAACCTCAACTCCCTGCCGTCCTGGGCGTCTCATCGCGGTCACAGCCAGCCAGGACCGCGATGAGACGCCCAGGACGCATCTAGGACTGCCGCCCCCGCCGGAGTGACCAGCGGAAGCACGGCAGGACTAAGCCGCCCGCCCGACCACCTCGCGCCCCCCGGCGCCGACCCCCGCCGCACCCTCAGGCGCCCCTGCAACCGACCCCGCCCCATCCCCGATCGGCTCCCGGGCCGTCTTCGCCCAGCTCCCGTGCCCGCTCAACTGCCGGGCGGTCGAGCGGACCAGGACGGGCCAGAGGAACCAGGTGTAGAGGGTGTAGACCTGGCCGAGGAAGAAGCCGACGACCCAGCCTGCGGGGCCTTGGCCGGAGCGGGAGGCGATCGTGCCGAGGGAGGTGCCGCCGAAGGCCAGGAGGTAGAAGAAGAGGAGTTGGTAGGTCGGGCCGCCGCCCCAGAAGGGGGCGATGCCGAGGATCGCGAGAAGGACCGCGCCGACCAGGCCGAGGCCGATGATGCCCTGCCAGAAGGGCATGAAGAGGTAGGCCGCCTGCTCGATCCGGGGCCCGAGGCCGAGGGTCTTGGCTCCCAGGACTTCGCGCCAGAGGCCGATCGCCTGCAGGTTGCCCTGGGACCAGCGGGTGCGCTGGCGGAAGAGCGGGCGCGGCTTGGAGAGCCCCTGCTGGGAGACGAAGGCGCGCAGATCCTGCCGGCCCTTCCACCCTTTCGCGATCAGCCGCAGCCCGAGGTCCTGGTCCTCGGTCAGCTTGTCGCGCCACGGCCCCTCCTCGTTGGCGACCGCGTCGAGGGCGCTCAGCCGGTTGAACTGGCCGTTGCCACCCATCCCCGCCGTCCCCCAGCGGTTGCGCCCCGCCTGGAAGAGGTGGCCGTAGACGCCGAACTCGACGTCCTGCATGTAGACCAGCGGCGTCTGGCGGTTGTACATCCGCACCAGCGCCTGGACGCCACCGACCTCGGGATCGACGAAGTGGCCGGAGATGAAGTGCGGCGCCTCGGAGTCGAGGCGCCCGTCGGCGTCGACGATCACCACGATCGTCCGCTCGCGGTCATACCCCCGCAGCGCCCTGTATGCATAGTTCAGCCCCGCCGCCTTGCCCTTCTGCGCGTCGGGCTTGTCGCGGCGCAGGACGAAGAGGTCGGGGTGCTCGATCCCGGCGAGGATCTCCGGCGTGCGGTCCTCCGAAGCGTCGTCGATGACGACGATCCGCTTGCGCGCGACCGGCAGCGCGACCAGCCGCTCGACCGAGTCGGCGATCACCACCTCCTCGTTCATCGCCGGGACGAGGAAGACCCAGGTGAAGGCGTCGGCGCCCTCCGGCGGCGCCTCGGGCGGGTGGAGGATCGCGTTGTGCCCACGGACGAAGAGCAGCAGCGTCCAGAGGAACATTCCGGCGACGACCACCAGACAGGTGGTGAAGAGGATGACCCAGGGCCACGCCAGCCCTTCGAACGGGAACTTCGGATCGGCCATCGCCAGGGCCACGTCGGCGAACCCGGGCACGGCGCTCAACCTCAGTCCAGCATCGAGAGACCGCCCATGCTCGCGGCCTCCTCCTGCTGCTCGATCAGCTCGGTCTCCAGCTCGGCCTCGCCGACCGCCTCGGGCATCGCCGTGGGCTCCGACAGCGCCGCCTCGTCGATCGCCTGGCGCAGCGCCTCGACCCCCACCCCGCGTCCGGAGCGCATCCCGGCGGCGATCGCCACCGCGGCACGGCTATAGCCGGTGCCGAACTGGGACGGCGGATTGGTGCCGAGCAGCAGGTGCTCAAGGCAGGCGACGATCCGCTCGGCGGCGCGCCCGTCGCCGTAGGGGTTCTCCGCCTCCGACATTTCGCGGTAGGCCTCGTCGCTGGTCAGCAGCTTGTTCGCCTCGTCGAAGATCACCTGCGGGTCGGTGCCGACCAGGCGCAGGGTGCCGGCGGCGAGGCCCTCGGTGCGCTCGGTCGTCTCGCGGGTCACCAGCACCGGCTTGCCCAGCGACGGCGCCTCTTCCTGGATCCCACCGGAGTCGGTGATCACCAGGTGGGCGCGGCCGAGCAGCCGCGAGAAGGTCGCGTAGCCGAGCGGGTCGGTCAAGAGCACGTTGTCGAGGCCCCGGAGGCGCTCGGTCAGCACCTCGCGGACCCGGGGGTTCGGGTGGACGGGCAGCACCACGCCGACCTCGGGGTGACGGTCGGCGACCCGGGCGACCCCCTCGGCGATGCCGCGCAGCCCGTCGCCCCAGTTCTCGCGCCGGTGGGCGGTGACGACGACGATCCGCCGGTCCGAGTCGCAGAGCGCCTGCAGATCGGGGTTGGCGAACTGGACGTTCATCTCCGAGGACCAGCGCAGCGCGTCGATGCCGGTGTTGCCGGTGACGAAGACCTGCTCGACCGGGACGTTCTCCCGCACCAGGTTGCCGAGGTTCTCCGAGGTCGGGGCGAAGTGCATCGCCGCGATCGTCGAGATCACCTGGCGGTTCAGCTCCTCCGGGAACGGCGTCAGGTTGGAGCCACCGGTGCGCAGGCCGGCCTCCACGTGCATCACCGGGATCCGCATGTGGAAGGCGGAAAGTGCCGCGGCCATCGCCGAGCTGGTGTCGCCGTGGACCAGCACCAGCGCCGGGTGCTTGCCGGCGAGCACGTCCTCACGGGTCGGGATCTCGTCGGGGTCGATGTCGAAGCGCTCGACGCAGAAGTCTTCGAAGCGCTGCATCACCGACGCCACCCGCTCGTTCAGCGCGGCGCGGCGCGAGCCCGCCCACAGGGTCACGTCCGGCTTGATGTCGGCCAGTTCGAAGATGTACTCGACCAGGCGGTTGTGCTGGCCGGTCGAGACCACGATCGGGTTGTAGTTCTCGCTCGCGCGGAGGGCGAGAATCAGGGAGACGAGCTTGATCGCCTCCGGTCGGGTGCCGACGACGATGGGGACCTGAAGCTTGTTCTGTGGCATCGCGTCTTTATCGGCGCGACTACCTATTTCTTGAGTCTGGACTTTCCTGCCTCAGGGGAGCAGTTCTTCGATCGCGTCGCCGATCCCGCCGAGGAAGCTTTCGCCGTTGAGGATCTTTTCCGCGTCCTGGACGAGTTCGATTCCCTGTTCGAGCGGGACGTGTTCCACCACGCCCCGCATCGGCCCGGCGACGAACGAGGGGAGTTTCCCCCGTTCTTCGGCGTCGTCGACCGCCCGCACCAGCCCGGCGCGGATCGCCCTGGTCAGTTTCTCGTCGTCGATGTGGTAGCGCTTGGTGAAGCGTTCGCGGGCTTCCTTGGAGGCGAGCGCACGGGCGAGGCGCTCACGGCTCACGCCGAGCTTGCAGGCCGCCCCGTCGAGCGCCGAGAGCGTGAATTCCTCCGCCAGGCCTTCGAGGCCGCCGCTGTTTTCCTGCTCAGCCCGCGGGTCGCAAGGGTTCTGCACCTGCACCGGCTGGTAGGACGCGCCGCCCGCGGCGGCGTAGACGCCGACCAGCGCCAGCGAGAGGACCAGCGCCGCGGCGACGAGGATGCGGGAGCGGCTCACAGGTCGATCCTCCGCGCCAGGCCGATCGGGATCAATGCCAGCAGGCCGATCAGCGCGGCGATCCCGAACGAGGGGCTGAAGGCGTGGGTTGCCCCGGCGTTGAGCTGCTCCTGCAGTTCGTCGCGCAGCTCCACCACTTCGGTCCGTTCGCCTTCGTCGTCGGGCAGGGGATCGAAGACGTGGCCGAGGTTCGGCACTTTGCCGTCCTCCAGTTCCAAGTGGTCGCTGATCTTCCGCGCCAGGCCGAGCTTGACGGTCGGGCGGATCGGCGAGTCGAGGATCACCGAGGTGCCGGCGTTGATCGCCTGCTTCTGCTGCACCGCGATGTCGTGGGTGAAGACCGGGGTGAGCGCGAGCAGGCCGACGACGACACCCGCGTGGCGCGCCGAGATCGTCCAGCCGCCGTGGATCGCCTGCGGGGCGCGGCCGGAGAGGGCCGTCTCGGTCAGCGCCGAGAGCACCAACGAGAGGCCGATGCCGATCAGGATCTGCGGCGGGACGGTGAGCGCCACCTCGGCCTTCGGCAGCAGCGCCAAGCCGCCGAGCCCGCCCGCGAGGAGCAGGGCGCCGGCCGCGGCACGGGCCCGCTCGTCCTCCACCCAGCCGGAGACGCGGGCGCCGACCGCCGCCGCCAGCGGCATCACCGAGACGACGATCGCGGCGCCGATCGGGCTGAGCCGCCAGCCTTCGATCAGCAGCAGGACGAGGAGGAAGAGCGCGGCGGCGATCGAGGCGGAGACCATCGCCAGCGCCACGTTCGCCCAGATGTGCGGCCTGCCGACCCGGGGCATCAGCTCGCTCTCGATCACCCGCGTCGACATCTCGTGGCGGGCGACGGTGAGGATCGGGACCGCGGCGGCGAGCGCGATCGGCACCTGGATCAGGAAGATCGACTGCCAGGAGACGAGCTGCGTGAGGATGCCGCCTGCCGCCGGGCCGATCGCCGCGCCGGTCGCCCCGGCGGTCGCCCAGACGGCGGTCGCGCGGCGCTCCGAGCCGACCGCCAGCGGCAGCAGCTCCAGCGAGGCGGTCACCGCCAGCGCGCCGCCGAGCGCCTGCACCGAGCGGGCGATGATCAGGGTCGAGAGGTGGTCGGAGACGCCGCAGGCGAGCCCCGCCCCGGCGAAGATCGCGAGGCCGACCGCGGCCGACCGTCCCGGACCAACCCGCCGCGCCACCATCGCCGCCGGGACCGCGGCGAGCGCCATCACCAGGTTGAAGGAGACGAGAACCCAGGTGACGCCGAAGACCGAGGTGTCGAGGTCCCGGTAGATATCGGGCAGGGCGAGGACGACGATCGACGAGTCGGCCAGCACGATGCCGACCGCCAGCGCCAACGCCCAAACCCGCGGGTTCGGCTTATCCCCCCCGATAGCCAAGCTCCGAAGCGTACTTTTCCCGGTACTCCTTTTGGCGTTCGAGCACGAGTTCGACGTATGCGCGCGTTTCCGGGAAGGGGATCTCCTCGACCGAGAGGCCTGCCCCGCCCCACTCGTCGGCGTTGCCCGGGCCAGCGTTGTAGGCCGCCAGCGCCGCCGCCACGTCGCCGTCGTAGCGTTCGATCAGTTCCTTCAGCAGGAACGTGCCGTAACGGATGTTGATTTCCGGGTCGGAGAGGTCGGAGAGCTTGAAGGTGCTGCCGCCGCTCTGCTTCTCGATGAACTGGGCCGCTTCCGGGGTGATCTGCATCAGGCCGCGGGCGCCGGCGCTCGAGGTGGCGTCGGAGAACTTCGACTCGGTGTCGATCACCGCCGCGATCAGCGCCGCGTCCACCCCCTTTTCGTCGGCCTGCTGGCGGATGATGTCCTCGTGGTCGAGCGGCAGGGTGAATTCGTCGATCGCCTTGTCGACCGTGCCGTTGACGACCATGATGCCGCCGACGATCACGCCGAGGACCACGGCGATCCCAAGGAAGATCGGCCAGCGACTGCGTTGCCGGCGTGCCTGGGGGCGTGCGCGTGCCCTGGTGCTCATCCCCTCAGCTTCGCGAGCAGCGCGGACAGGGCCTGCTCGAGGTCCTCGACCGAACCGTCGTTGACGATGACGTGCTCGGCCCGCTCGGCCTTCTCCTCCTGGGTCAGCTGGCGCGCCTCGCGGGCGTCGACCAGCGCGTGGCCGCGGGCGGCGGCGCGCTCCCGGCGTACGCCTTCGGCGGCGACGATCGAGACGGTGGTGTCGAAGACCGCCTCGCGGCCGCCCTCGAAGAGCAGCGGCACCTCGATCACGGCGACCTCGACCTCGTCGGGGAGCCCGGCGATCCAGGCGGCCGTCTCGGCGCCCACCGCCGGATGGATCCGGGACTCCAGCCAGGTCAGCTGCTCGGGGTCGGCGAAGACGATGCCGCCGATCGCGCCGCGGTCGGTCGGGGCGCCCTCGGGGGCCACCTCGGGCCCCCAGCGCTCGCTCATCTCCCGGCGCAGCGGCTCGCCTTCGAGCAGGTCGTGGACGACCGCGTCGGAGGAGAGCGTCGCCGCTCCCAGTCGGCCGAAGGCGGCCAGTGCCTCGGACTTCCCCGCGGCGATGCCGCCGGTCAGCCCGATCGTCAGCGGCGCCACACGGCCCCGCCCACTGCTAGTCCTGCTCGGAGGACTCGCTGTCGCTGTCGCCGCCGGACGCGGCCTCGTCGGCGCTGTCCGGAGAGTCGGGACGCTCGGAGGCCGATTCGCCCTCTTGGGCCTCGCCACCGTCGCCCTGCTCGCCACCCTCGGTGTCTCCATCGTCCTCAGAACCCTCCTGGGACTCGGAAGACTCGGCGGCGGGCGCCTCGGCGGCGGCCTCCGGCTCGGAAGTTGCGGGCTCAGCAGCGGCCTCGGCGGCCGGGGTCTCGGTCTCCGGCGTCGCCTCCGCGGCCTCGGCCTGGGAAGCGTCCTCGATCGCGGCCTCCGCGGTGGCACCCTCGGGCACCTCGGCGGCGACCGTCTCGGTCTCCACGGCGGGCGACTCGACTTCCTGGTTCTCGACGGCGGAATCCTCGGCGAGGTCGATCGCGGCCTCGTCGGCGCCGCCCTCGGCGACACCCGCGTTCGCCGCGTTGGCGGCGGCGATCTGCGCGCTGAGGTCCAGCATCGGCATGTTCTGGTTCTCGACCCGCTTGATCGAGAGCGAGAGGCGACGACGGTCTTCGTCGATCTCGAGGATCTTGACGTTCAGTTTGGCGCCCGGCTCGACCACTTCGGAGGGGTTCTCGACGTGGTGGTCGGCAAGCTCGGAGATGTGGACCAGACCCTCGACCCCCGGCAGGATTTCGACGAAGGCGCCGAAGGCGACGACCTTCGTGACCGTGCCCTCGAGCACGTCGCCGGGGCGGTGGGTCGAGATGACCCGCTGCCACGGATCCTCCTGGGTCTGCTTGAGACCGAGGGAGATGCGCTGGCGGTCGCGGTCGATGTCCAGGACTTTGATCCGCACCGTGTCGCCGATCGCCACCACTTCGCTCGGATGGTTGACGTGGCTCCAGGAAAGCTCGGAGATGTGGATCAGGCCGTCGATGCCGTCGAGGTCGACGAAGGCGCCGAAGTCGACGATGTTGGAGATCTTGCCTTCCACGACCAGGCCCGGCTCGAGCTTGCCGAGGATCTGCTCGCGGACCTCTTTGCGCTCCTCCTCCAGCACCGCGCGGCGCGAGAGGACGACGTTGTTGCGGGAGCGGTTCAGCTCGATGACTTTGCACTCGAGCGTCTGGCCCATGAACTCGTCAAGGTTGTGGACGCGGCGGATGTCGACCAGCGAGGCGGGCAGGAAGCCGCGCACCCCGAGGTCGAGGATGAGGCCGCCCTTGACGACCTCGATGACGCTGCCTTCCACCGGTTCTCCGGAATCGGCGGCAACCTCGATGCGGCGCCAGGCTTTCTCGAAGCGGGCGCGCTTCTTGGAGAGGATCAGGCGACCCTCGGCGTCCTCCTTGGTGAGGACCAGCGCGTCGACCTCCTCGCCGAGCTCGACCTCTTCCGCCGGGTTGACCGACTTGCGGATCGAGAGCTCGTTGCTCGGGATGACCCCCTCGGCCTTGTAGCCGATATCGACAAGGACCTCGTCTTTGTCGATACGGACAACTTTGCCGTTGACGACGTCCCCCTCGTCGAACGACACCATGGTCGCCGCGTAATTAGGGACGATCTTGCCGTCTATGTTGAGCAGAAGCCCACCGCTTCCCTCAACGGGAGTGGCGCTGGGCGCAGGGGTTAGGGTTTCGGTCGCCATCGGGTTGGGCATTCTGGCAGAAATGAGGCGCCGACCGAGCCTCGCCGATACCCTGCGGCGCGATGCCTCAAAGAGCGACCAAGCGCGGCGATGACCGCACGCCCCTCACGGGGACCCATGACGTGTTGATCTGCGGTGCCAGTTTCGCCGGTCTGGCGGTGGCGCGCGAGCTGGCCGGAAGCGGCGCCGACGTACTGATCGTCGACCGCTACGAGATCGGCGAGCGCCAGACCTCCGCCTGCGGCATCCCCACCGAGTGGCTGGAGAACCTGGACCTGATGGGCGCCGAGCGCCAGCGTTTCGACACGCTGGTGATCAACACGCCACACGGCAGCTCCCGGTACAAGCTGCCCTGGACCTTCTCCACCTTCGACTACCGCACGCTTTGCTCCCTTATGTGGGAGAAGTGCGACGCCCGCTTCGAGACCGCCAAGGTCGAGGGCCTGGCGAGCGCCGCCACCAACGGCAGCGACGCGATCGCGGTCGAGACCGATCGCGGCGTCGTCTCCGCCCCGCTCGTCGTCGACGCGCTCGGCTGGCGCCGCGTGCTGGCCGGCCCGGCGGGCTACCAGCCGCCCGACGCGCCGCTCTCGCGCGGCCTCGAGGTGCACCCGGACGGCGGTGCCGAGGACCTCGAGATCTGGATCGACCGCCGCTACGTGCCCGCCGGCTACGGCTGGAGTTTCCCGGCCGGCGAGGAGACCCGGATCGGCGTCGGCTCCTTCGACCCCAAGTTCCACGTGCGCCAGACGACCGAGCTGCTGGCCGAGGACCTGGAGCGCGACCGCGTCCGCTACCAGGGCAACTGGATCCCCCACAAGCTGCGCGCGGCGACCGGGCGAGGCGTCTTCTTCACCGGCGACTCGGCCGGCCACTGCCTCCCCCTGACCGCCGAGGGCATCCGCACCGCCCTCTACTTCGGCATGGCCCTGGGACGAGAGCTGCGCGCCGTCGTCGACGGCCACCAGACCCGCGAGCAGGCGGCCACCACCTACGCCGCCTTCAACGACTCCCATGAGGTCAAGTTCAAGTGGATGCTGCGCACCCAGAAGCTCGTCCCCCGCGTCCCGCCCCGCATCCTCGGCCCCCTGATCCGCCTCCTCGGCACCAAGCGCTTCGTCGACTGGTCCTTCCGCCACTACCTGAACATCGCCCCGCCCGAGTTCGCCGAGGCGCCGCCGGAGCGGGCGAAGCCGGAGGTACCGACGGCGGCCTGATCTCTACTTGGCGTTCAACCAGTCCGTCCCCACCCCGGCATCGACCTCGAGCGGCGGGTCCAGCTCGTAAGCCTCGGCCATCTCGCGCTTCACCAGCACGAGGGCGGCGTCCATCTCCTCCGGCGGGCCCTCGAAGAGGAGCTCGTCGTGGATCTGGAGGACTAGGCGGGTCTCCATGCGCTCCTCGCGCAGGCGCGCCCAGCAGCGGACCATCGCCACCTTGATGATGTCGGCGGCGGTACCCTGGATCACGGTGTTGACGGCGAGGCGCTCGCCGAGGCGGCGCGTGTTGGGGTTGCCGGAGCGCAGCTCGGGGATCGGGCGGCGGCGTCCCATCAGGGTGGTGACGAAGCCCTCCTCCTGGGCCTGCTCGACGACCTGCTCGCGGAAGGCGCGCACTGCGGGGAAGCGCTCCAGGTAGCGGGCGACGAATTCCTCGGCCTCTTTGCGCGGGATGTTGAGCCGGTCGGCGAGGCCGAAGCCGGTGAGGCCGTAGACGATCCCGAAGTTGACCATTTTCGCTTTCGAGCGCTGGCCGACGTCGACCTCGTCGGGCGGGATCTCGAAGACCTCGGCGGCGGTCGCCGAGTGGACGTCCTCGCCAGCGTGGAAGACATCTTTCAGGACTTTCTCGTCGGCGACGTGGGCGAGGACGCGGAGCTCCACCTGGCTGTAGTCGGCGGAGAGCAGGCGCATGCCCTCCCCGGCGACGAAGCAGGCGCGGACCGGGCGCCCGAGGTCGGTGCGGATCGGGATGTTCTGCAGGTTCGGGTTGGTGCTCGAGAGGCGCCCGGTGGTCGTCGCGGCCTGGTTGAACGTGGTGTGGACGCGGCCGGTCTCGGGGTCGATCAGGTCCGGCAGCGAGTCGAGGTAGGTGTTCTTGAGCTTCGTCAGCTCCCGCCAGGACTCGATCTTCTCGACGATCGGGTGCTCGTCGCGGATCTGCTGGAGCACCCGGGCGTCGGTCGAGAAGCCGGTTTTGCCGCGGCGCTTGCGGCTCAGCTCGAGTTTCTCGAAGAGGATGCGGCCGACCTGCTGCGGCGAGCCGATCGTGAACTCCTCGCCGGCCAGCTCGTAGATGTCTTTCTCCAGCTGATCGATCCGCTCGCCGAAGCCCGCACCGACCGCGGCGAGGCGCTCCGCGTCCAGCTTCAGCCCCTCGCGTTCCATCGCCGCGAGGACGCCGATCAGCGGCAGCTCGATCTCGCGCATCAGCGGCTCCAGTCCCAGCGCCTGGATGCGCGGCAGTTGGTCTTCGGCGAGGGCCGCGGCGAGGCGCGCCTCCTCGGCTGGGTCGAGGCCCGCCTCGACCTCCTCGCCGAGCGACATCTGGCCGTCCTCCTCCTCCGCTTTGTCCGCGGCGGCCCCCTCGGCGATGCCGATTCCGGCGTCGGCGGCGAGCTCGATCAGGTCGTAGGTGCGCCGCTGCGGCTCCAGCAGGTAGGCGGCGAGCATCGTGTCGTGCTCCAGCCCCAGCTCGACGCCCTCGCGGGCGGCGGCGGCGAGCAGGCCGTGGCGGCCACCGCCGAGGGACTTCAGGTCGTGGCCGGCGAGCGGCTTGTCGGCGAGGGCGACGGCGAGCTCATCGTGGGAGCTCTGGCCGGTGAGGATGCGCTCGCCTTCGGCGGCGGCCCAGCGATCGCCGTCGAGCGCGACCGCGATGCGGGGCGCGTCGCCGATGTCGGCGGGGGTCCCCTCCACCGTCTCGATCGCCAGCTCCGTCTCCACCTTGCGCCCGGGGACGGCATCGCCCTCGGGCAGCGCTTCTTCGAGGCGCTCGAGCACCGCGCGCAGCTCGAACTCGCGCATGAAGTCCCGCAGCGCACCGCGGTCGGGCTCGCTGTCCAAAGCCTCCTGGAGGTCGACGCCGGTCTCGATGTCGTACTGCAGCGTCGCCAGCGCGCGGGACATCCGCGCGTCCTCGGCGTGGTTCGTCAGGTTTTCCTTGCGTTTGGCGCCGGAGATCTCGTCGACGCTTTCCAGCACCTTGTCCAGCGAGCCGAATTTCTGCAGCAGCTGCGTCGCGGTTTTCTCGCCGATGCCGGGGACGCCGGGGATGTTGTCGGAGGTGTCGCCGCGCAGGCCCATCAGGTCGGTGATCAGCGTCGGCGGCACGCCGTAGCGCTCTTCGACGGCGGCGCTGTCGTAGATCTTCGTATCGGTGATGCCGCGCGAGGTGCTCATCACCCGGATCCCGTCGCCGACCAGCTGGTAGGCGTCCCGGTCGCCGGTCACCACCATCACCTCGATGCCCTGCTCGCGCGCCTGTTTGGCGAGCGAGGCGATCACGTCGTCGGCCTCGAAGCCTTCGACCTTCACGTTGGTGTAGCCGAAGGCCTCGACCAGCGGCATCAGGTGCGGCCACTGCTCCTTCAGCAGGTCGGGGCGCGGTTTGCGCTGGGCCTTGTAGAGGTCGTAGGTCTTCTCGCGGCCGCTCCAGCCGGCGTCCCAGGCGACGATGACCCCCTGCGGGTGGTGCTCGTCGATGATTTTCACCAGCATCGAGGCGAGCCCGAAGATCGCGTTGGTCGGCCGCCCGTCGCTGGTCCCGATCGACTCGGGCAGGGCGAAGAAGGCGCGGTAGGCGAGGCTGTTGCCGTCGATCAGGAAGAGCTCGGGTGCGTCGGCCATCGGCGCGAGTCTAGGGTGCGAGGCGACCGGCGCGGTGGGCGCCCCTTCCGACGCCCGGGCGGGTCAGCGCCGGCGCAGTCGGATCGTCTTGGTGATGCCTTCGGAGGCGCCGGTGGCGGGCTGGAAGCGGACGTCCAGTGACACCTGGCGCCAGCGCCGGTGAAGAAGCGCCGCGAAGCGATCGGTGAGGTGGCAGGCAACCGTCAGGCTGCCGGCGGCGGTCGCGGTCGATGGCCCCGCTGCACACGGTCTTCGCCGGCTCGCCCGACATGCCCGTGACGGTGAGGCGTCCCCGCCCCGGCGCCTCGAGCCCGACCGAGATCGACTTCCCGGCCACATGACGGCCGTTGACCGCGAGGCGGAGGGAAGTGGGCGGCGCGGCGTCCTTGGTCATCTCGTTCAGGTCGGCGACCGCGGCGACCCGTTGGGCGAAGCCCCCGCTCGATTCCACCGCCGCGACGAACGCTTCGAGGTCGGCTTTGTCGCCAGGGTTTTTCTTCTTGCCCTCCGACACTTCGAGCGCTTCCCACTTCGAGTTCGAGACATCAGCCCCGTATTCGCCCTCGTAGAGGTGCTGGGGCGGTTCCGAGAACGGCGTGCCGAATGCGTTCTCCACCGACTGGACGTCCTGCATTTCGATGTTCAGGTGGACGCCGTAGCTCTTGCCGTTCACGGTCAGGTAGGTGAACCCAGTGTGCGGCGCCGGAACCCCCATGGCGTGGAAGGCCCCGTAGGTGACCGTCTCGTGGATCATCGACGGGTCCTGAACCATGTTGTTCAAGGTCATCTTTTCCAGGCCCATGAAGGACTGGCCTTTGACGTACTTGTCGACTTGATCTTGAAGGCGGCCTTTTCGTGGATCGAGCGCAGCGAGCCGAGGTTCCCCTTCAGCTCGATGCCGACCGTCAGCGGTACCGAGAACGGCCCCGCGGTCCCCGGAGTCCCAGCGGATTCGGCGAGTTCGAACGTCCCTTCGACGTATTCCTTCGGTTCGCTTTCCAGAGCGGCTTCCGAAGCCGGCGGCAGCGTCAGGCGCACTTCGGTGAAGCTCGTTGGTTCGTACATCCAGTTCGCGGGGCCGCCCGCGGCCTGCGCCGCGGCGCCCCAGATCGCGCCGACGACCAGCGCCACGCACACCACCCCCGCCAACCTCATCCCCCTCACCGGCCCAACCTAGGCCGTTTACGTTCCTGTTACAAGTGCCGTGCGAAGATCGGCGGCGACCCTCTTCGGAGCGACTTCCAACTGGTCGCCGGTGTAGCGGCGCGTCGTGATCCCATGGGCCCGCAGCTCAAGGTCGCGCTCGTGATCGTCCTCGAAGGAGACCGAGCCGCGGTGGTACTCCCAGCTGTCGGTCTCCACCGCGAGCCGCTGCTCGGGCCAGAAGAAGTCGACGCGGTGCCCGTGGACCTTCCGGTTCACCAGCGGCCGCGGCAACCCGTGCTCGTCACAAAAGGCGAGGAAGAGCAGCTCAAGATCCGAGCGCGTCCGCTTGGTGGTGGACAGGTGCGGGACCCGGTGCCCCGCAAGCTCCGCCTGCCGCAGCGCCCGCCGAAAGAGGTAAGGCTCGACTTCGCCGCGTATGTCTTCGATGGTCCGTGCCGGACTGGTGACCGCGATCCCGTGGCGACGGGTGATGTCGCGCGGGGTGAGGGTGCGGGAGCGGTGGAATTGAAGCCCTGCCCGTGGCCTCCGATGAACAGCAGCACCGACGGTGACATGGACGGGCCCGGGGATCGGCCGCAGGAACTGCCAGAGCGCCGCGGCACTCGAATGACTCAGCACGGCACCGTCCCCCGCGGCGAGCACCGCAGCCAACCATCGCCCCCGCCAAGAGAGACTCCGATGCCCCACCGCGTACACGCCACGGTAGAGCCGATGCAGCCGCCCCGCCTCGACGCCGCGCCGGATCGAGGTTTCGCTGACCCCCGCTTCGCGCAGCTGCTCAACGGTGACAACTCCGTGTTGACTCGCCGCTACCGCCGCTACCCGTCGACCTGCTGTGGAGCTTTTCCGCCTCATAGGGACGGTAAGGCTCCACAGCTCCTGGTTTCTCCCCCCGTCGCCGCCCCTCAGAGGCCGGATTCGGTGCGATTTGCGTGGATGATCGCGGCCTTGAGGCCGGGGCCGGTGAGGGGGACGTCGGCGTGGCCGGGGAAATCGACGGTCAGGTTGCCGCGCCAGGCGCCATGGGCGACGTGGGTGCCGCGCGGCGGGCGGGAGCCGCGGTAGGTGGCGCCGCCGGAGAAGGGGGCGCCGGGGGTGAAGCTCGCGTTGGTCAGCGTGGGGTCGAATCCGAAGGCGCCTCCTGCCAGGTATCCACCGACCACGCGATCGATCGTCAATCCGGGGCGCCTTTCGGTGACCCGGGCTTCGTAGCGGACCCGAGCGCCGGGGTGGTTTTGGTTGAGCTGCAGCTTCGGGCCGCCCTTGCTGGCGACCCTGAGGCGTGCGCCGGGGACTCCCGCCCCGAATTCTTCGCCTTCGGTAGCCACACCGCAGCCGATCTCGGCGAGCAGATCGAAGCGGAGCGGCGTGCGTTGCGCCTCCGCTTCGGTAAACCCTTCCTCACCGTGGAATTCGATCGTCCCGACGAATTCGCGACCTTCCAGGGTGATCGGCTTGCCACAGCTGGGTCGCACCGTTTCCAGGTGCCCCGTCGGCTGAGATTCGACTTCGACCTTGCCGAGCGAGCCGAGGTCGAAGTCGAGCTTCTCGCCTTCCAGCGTGCCTCGCGCGATGGTAGGTGGCGCGTTCGTGCCGCCGACCGACGAAAAGGGTCAGCTCCGCCCCGCGCCCCTTCGCGCCGAGCACGCCGAGGACCTTGAAGCCGTGGGTCGCCCCCAACGCGAACACCCCGCCGATTTCACCAGGAGGAGGGGCCGCGGAAGCAGTGGTGGCGCCCAGCCAAAGTGCCGCCACGAGCAAGGCCGGCGCGACCAGGCGGAACCGTCGCCGTCCCATCAGCGCACATCCCCTTCCAGCGCCCCGGAAAGGAAGGTCGCCGCGAAGGGGTCTCCCGCCATCGGAACGACGGAGCCGTCGGCAAATTCCGCGGTCAGGTCGCCGAGCCAGGTGCCGTGGGCGTGCTCGGTGCGGGCGAACGTCGCCGTGCCGGAGAACGGCGCGGGCGGTTCGATCGTCGCGGCGGAGAAGTCCTTCGAGGAGGTGAGCGTCCGCGGACCACCGTGGGTCCAGGCGTACCTTTCGATCTTGATCGGACCCACGTCCTGACGGTCGAACGCCTCGTAGTCGACCGCCGCGCCGGGCTTGGGCTGGTAGGCGAGGAGGCCCGCCCTGGGATCGCGATCGTCGACCGCGGCCCGGAGGATCTTTCCCGGCCGCGAGATCGATTCGCTCGCTTCCCGACGACAGGTGGTGAGGCTGCGGTACCAAGAGCGCCGCCACTCGACCCGGTGCGCGCGGACCGCGGTGAACCCGTTGCCGCCGCGGAAACGGAGCGTCCCGACGTAGGCCCCGCGGTCGAACAGAAAGTGGCCTTGGCGCCCGTGGCCGTGGCAGGAGTAGGTGACTTCGCCGAGTCGGCCATCGGGGACCCAGCGCAGGTCGATCCGGCCGAACCGGCCGAGGCTCGCGTGGATCCCTTCGCCGGCGAGGCTCGCAGGGGCGGTGTACTGGATCAGGTCCGCCTCCCGATCGGCGGAGACGACAACCCGGGCGGATCGTCCGCGCGTCGCCGGAAACGTGTTGACGATCAGGTCGAAGCCGTGGGTCCCATGCACGGCCACGCCGCCCGGCGACGGGATGACGTCTTCGCTCACCCCCGGCGTCGCCGACGCCGTCCCGGCCGTGGACGCCAACAGAACGAGCGCCGCGGCGGTCAGCGTCACGCCGGTCATCAAGCCCCTGAACATTCGGCGCACCCTACGCAAACCTGCCCGACGACAAGGCTTCACCTGCCCGCGGCGGGAATCTGATTCGATTCCCCGCATGCCGGTCTCAGCGCAATACAGCGTCACCATCCGTGTCGAGCTCGATGCGCGGCAGGAGCCGCTCGGGAAATTGACGGCAGCGATCGCCGAGGCGGGGGGACAGCTGCAGGGCGTCGACCTCGTGCCGGGCGCCGGGCCGGAGGGGAAGCGGGTCCGCGAGTTCACCATCGACGCGTCGGATCGCGACCACTGGGAGCGGATCCTGCGGGCGATCGGGTCGACCCGAGGCGCGCGGGTCCTCGACTACGTCGACCGCACGATGCAGATGCACCGCGGCGGCAAGATCGACATGCACAACAAGTACCCGGTGAAGACGCGCGACGACCTCTCGATGGCCTACACGCCCGGCGTCGCCCGCGTCTGCATGGACATCCACGCCGACCGCGCCAAAGCCTTCGAGTACACGATCAAGAAGAACACCGTGGCGGTCGTCTCCGACGGCTCGGCGGTGCTCGGGCTCGGCAACATCGGCCCCGAGGCGGCGATGCCGGTGATGGAGGGCAAGTGCATGCTCTTCAAAGAGTTCGCCGGAGTCGACGCCTTCCCGATCTGCCTCGACACCCAGGACTCCGAGGAGATCATCCGCGCGGTCGAACTGATGGCGCCGACCTTCGGCGGGGTGAACCTCGAGGACATCTCCGCCCCGCGCTGCTTCGAAATCGAGGAGCGGCTGAAGGAAAAGCTCGACATCCCGGTCTTCCACGACGACCAGCACGGCACCGCGGTGGTGACGATGGCGGCCCTCTTCAACGCGCTGAAGATCACCGGCAAACCGATCGAGGAGGTCCGCGCCCTCGTTGTCGGCCTCGGCGCGGCGGGCGTCGCGGTGACGAAAATGATGCTCGAGGCGGGCATCACGCAGATCATCGGCGCCGACCGTAAAGGCGCCCTCTCGACCGAGCGCGAGGACTACGCGAGCGGCGAGATGAACTCGACCAAGCGCTGGTACGCGGAGAATTCCAACCCCGAGCACATCCACGGGCAGCCCGACGACGTAATAGAGGGCATGGACCTCTTCATCGGCCTCTCCGGCCCCGGCATCATCCAGGCCGATTCCCTGGCCAAGATGAACGACGACGCGATGGTGTTCGCGATGGCCAACCCGACGCCCGAGGTGATGCCCGAGGAGGCCGCCCCGCACGTGCGGATCATGGCCACCGGGCGCTCCGACTACCCGAACCAGATCAACAACGTCCTCGCCTTCCCCGGCATCTTCCGCGGCGCCCTCGACGCGGGCGCGCCGCAGATCACCGAGGCGATGAAGCTCGCCGCCGCGCGGGGGATCGCCGAGACCGTCGCCGACGACGACCTCGCCGAGGACTACATCATTCCCAGCGTCTTCAACCGCGATGTGGCGCCGAAGGTGGCCGAAGCGGTGATCGAGGAGGCCAAACGCGACGGGATCGCGCGGCTGAACGAGGAGACCGGGACCTTCGCGGCGGTGGAGACGACCTGATGCGGGTACAGGCAGAGCGATGAAAGTCCTCGTCACGGGCGCCAGCGGCAGGATCGGCAAGGCGCTCTGCGACGAGCTCCTGGGGCGCGGCGACGAGGTCGTCGGCCTCACCCGCAATCCCGACAAGGCCGCCGCGGCGCAGCCGCAGGTGACCTGGCACGGCTGGGAGCCGACGCTCGAACGCCCGAACGCGGCCGCCTTCGAGGGCGTCGACGGGGTCGTCAACCTGGTCGGCGAGAAGATCGACCAACGCTGGTCCGACGACGCCAAGCGCAAGATCATGGACTCGCGCAAAGTCGCCACCCACAACCTGGTCGGGACGATCGAGGGGCTGGCGACCAAGCCGAAGGTGCTGGTGAGCCAGTCGGCGGTCGGCTACTACGGCAACCGCGGCGACGAGGTGCTCGACGAGTCGAGCGCCCCCGGCGAGAGCTTCGACGCGAGCGTCTGCGTCGAGTGGGAGAAGGCCGCGCACGAGATCGACCCGACCGGCGTGCGCCTGGCGATCGTGCGCACCGGCCAGGTGATGGAGACCGGCGGCGGCATCCTCGGCGAGCTGCTCCTCCCCTTCAAGCTGGGCCTCGGCGGGCCGCTCGCCGGCGGCAAGCAGTGGGTGCCCTGGATCCACCTCTCCGACGAGGTCGGGATCTTGGTCTGGGCGCTGGACACCGAGTCGGTGAGCGGCGTCGTCAACGGCAGCGCGCCGAACCCCGTGACGAACAAGGAGTGGTCGAAGGCCCTGGGACGCGCCCTGGGACGCCCCGCCGTCCTGCCGATCCCCGGCATCGCGGTCGAGGTCAAATTCGGCCGCGAGTTCGGCAAGATCGCCCAGGGCGGCCAGCGGGTGCTGCCGAAGCGGACCGAGGAGCTCGGCTACGCCTTCAAGTTCCCCGAGATCGACGGGGCCCTGCGCAACCTCGTCGGCTGAGCGTCAGCTCGGTTCGAGCGCTTCGCCGACCGCGCCGCGCACGCCAGAGTCGCCGGCGCCTTCGATCGCGGTGAGGATCCGCTCCATGCCTTTGCTAGCCGACGCCGAGGTGACGAGCGGGATTTCGGCGGATCCCAGGATCGCGCGGGTGAACTTGGCACCGGGACCAGGCGGTTCGAGTGCCGCGACCGCGCTGGAGTCCGCGGTAGCGCGGCGCGAGTTCGAGCCATCGGCTGCCAGGTCGACCCCTCCCCCGCTCGTTTCACTCGGCGCGAGGCAACGCACAGCGACGGTGAAGTGGCCGGCAGTGGCGCCATGAGAGGCGAGCTCCTGCTTTGCGCCCGCGCACAAAGGCGCCGCCACGTAAACGCTGACCGTCGCTCCCTCCGAGTCGCTCCCCCCACAGCCCGCGAGGACGAGTGCCACCAGCGCCACGAGCGGGAGGCCCCGGGCGTGACTCAAAGGAACCTCCCGCTGTTGTTCCGGCGAGTCATGCCCGGGGCCTCCCCTACGGAGCTCAACCGAAGAACACTTCCGATTCGGCGTAGAACGACTCGGGCACCGTCTTCAGCTCGCCGGTGGCCTCGGTCAGCGCCACCAGTTTGATGTCGGTGCCACGCAGGGCCGCCATCGTGCCCCAGTTGCCCTGATGGGCGGCGTCGATGGCGTGGAGGCCGAAGCGGGTGGCGAGGACGCGGTCGAAGGCGGTCGGGGTGCCGCCGCGCTGGACGTGGCCGAGGACCGTGGCACGGGTCTCTTTGCCGGTGCGCCGCTCGATCTCGCCCTCGAGCCAATGGCCGACGCCGCCGAGCCGCACGTGGCCGAAGGCGTCGGTCGGCGCGTCGGCGGCGGCCGGCATGCCGCCGATCGGCGCGGCGCCCTCGGCGACGACGATGATCGGGGCGAAGTGGCTGGCGAAGCGGCGGCCGACCAGCGCGCAGACCGCGTCGATGTCGAACTCGCGCTCCGGGATCAGGATCGCGTTGGCCCCCCCGGCGAGGCCCGCGTGGACGGCGATCCAGCCCGCGTGCCGCCCCATCACCTCGACGATCAGCACCCGGTGGTGGCTGTCGGCGGTGGTGTGCAGGCGGTCGATCGCCTCCATCGCGACGTTGACCGCGGTGTCGAAGCCGAAGGTGTAGTCGGTCGCCGAGAGGTCGTTGTCGATCGTCTTCGGCACGCCGACGACGTTCAGGCCGTGCTCGGAGTGGAGCCGGGACGCGGCGCCGAGCGTGTCCTCGCCGCCGATCGCGATCAGCCCGTCGATCCCGGCAGCGTCCATGCCGGCGGCGATCGGGTCCGGCCCGCCGTCGACCGCGAAGGGGTTCGTCCGCGAGGAGCCGAGGATGGTGCCGCCGCGGGGCAGGATGCCGCGTACCTCGGGCACCCCGAGCGGCCTGCGGTCGTCCTCCAGGGGTCCGCGCCAGCCGTCGCGGTAGCCGACGAACTCGTGGCCGTAGAGGCCGACGCCCTTGCGGACGACGGCACGGATGACCGCGTTCAGCCCTGGGCAGTCCCCGCCACCGGTCAATACTCCGATTCGCATCGGCCTAGGTTAGGAAAAGCGAGGGTCGGACCGCGCGCGGCCCGGGCCCAGGGCTCAGCCTTGAAGGCGCTCGCCGTCCTGGTTCGCCGGAGCGATACCGCGGAGGACGACCTTGAGGATGACCGCGATCAGCAGGATCCCGAAGAAGATCAGGCCGGCGACGCCACCACCCTGGCCGAGCCAGGCGTAGATGATCGTCGTGATCGCGAGCGATATGAAAGTCCAGACGGCGATGAACACGGCGCGAATCCTATCCAGCGAGGGCGACGCGTGCCTCGGCGAGGAACGCGGCGACCGATTCGGCGGCTCCGGCGGGGCTTCCGCCTTCGTCCGCGGCCCGCACCAGGCGGCTGCCGATGATCACGCCATCGGCGGCCCTGCCCACCTCGGCGGCGTGCGCCGGGGTGCCGATCCCGAAGCCGACCGCCACCGGAATGTCGCCCGCGTCGGCCTTCGTCGCGGCGACCAGGTCGGCCAACTCCGGCGGCAGCTCGCCGCGCTCACCGGTCGTCCCGACCGTGGAGACGACGTAGATGAAGCCCTTGGCGACGGCCGCGATCTCGGCGCGGCGCCCGGCGGGCGTCGTCGGCGCCACCAGCGGCACCATCGCCAGGCCCTCGGCGCCGAACGCCTCGCGGATCCCCTCGTCCTCGCCCAGCGGCAGGTCGGGGATGATCGCGCCCGCGGCGCCGGCCGCCCGCGCCAGCTTCGCGAACTCCGCCCCGCCGCCGTGCGCGAGCACCATGTTCGTGTAGACCATCAGCACCACCGGGAGCTTGTCGGCGATCGTTTCGCAGGTCTCCAGCGCGGTCCGCAGCGTCGCCCCGTTGGCGAGCGCCACGGTGTCGGCCGAGTGGATCGTGGGACCGTCGGCGAGCGGGTCGGAGTACGGGACCCCGAGCTCGACCAGATCCGCCCCGGCGTCGGCGTAGGCGGCGGCCACGGCCAGCCCCGACTCGCGGTCGGGGAAGCCGGCCATCATGTACGGCATCAGGGCCGCGCGCCCCTCGTCCTTGGCCGCGGCGAAGGCGGCGCGAATCCTCTCCTCGCCGGCGATCATCGGGGGGCCTCGTCGACCTCGGAGATCTCTTCCCCCTGGACCCGGCGGGTGTACTCGGCCAGGTCCTTGTCGCCGCGGCCGGAGAGACAGAGGACGTCGAAGCCCTCGCCCTCGAGCGGGTTCTCCAGCAGCCAGGCGATCGCGTGGGAGCTCTCCAGGGCGGGGATGATGCCCTCCAGGCGCGCCAGCTCACCAAGGGCGTCGAGCGCACCCTGATCGGTCATCGGGTAGTAGGCCGCGCGCCCGGTGTCGCGCAGGTGCGCGTGCTGGGGGCCCGTCCCCGGATAGTCGAGCCCCGCCGAGACCGAGTGCGCTTCGAGGATCTGCCCGTCCTCGTCGGCGACGATCGCCGAGAGCGAGCCGTGCAGGACGCCGGTCGTCCCCGCGTTCAACGAGGCGCCGTGGCGGCCGGTCTCGATCCCGTCGCCGCCCGCCTCGACGCCGATCAGCTCGACCTCGGCGTCGTCGATGAACGGGGCGAAGATGCCGATCGCGTTGGAGCCGCCGCCGACGCAGGCGATCACCCGGCGCGGCAGCGAGCCCTCGGCGGCCAGCGCCTGCTCGCGGGCCTCCTCGCCGATCACCCGCTGCAGGTCCCGCACCAGCACCGGGTAGGGCGCCGGGCCGACCGCCGAGCCGATCACGTAGTGCGTCGTCTCCACGTTCGCGACCCAGTCGCGGATCGCCGCCGAGGTCGCCTCCTTCAAGGTCCGCGCGCCCGCGTCGACCGGCGCCACCGTGGCGCCCAACAGCTTCATCCGCTCGACGTTCGGCGCCTGGCGCCGGATGTCCTCGGTGCCCATGTAGACGATGCATTCGAGCCCCAGCAGCGCGCACGCGGTCGCGGTGGCGACGCCGTGCTGCCCCGCCCCGGTCTCGGCGATGATCCGGGGCTTGCCCATCCGCTGGGCCAGCAGCGTCTGGCCAAGGGCGTTGTTGATCTTGTGGGCGCCGGTGTGGGCGAGGTCCTCGCGCTTCAGGTAGACCCGCGAGCCGACCCGCTCCGACAGGCGCTGCGCCAGATAGAGCGGCGTCTCCCGGCCGACGTAGTCGCGCCGCAGGGAGTCCAGGCGGGCGACGTACTCCGGGTCTTCGCGGGTCGCTTCCCAGGCCTCGGTCAGCTCGTCCAGGGCGCCGATCAGCGTCTCAGGGACGTACCGGCCCCCGTAGGGACCGAAGCGCTGCTCGATCGTGCTCATGCCTTGGCGGGATCCGGCTCGGCGAGGACGGGCTGGGCCGCCTCGTAGAAAGCGGCCATCTTGGCGTGGTCCTTGCGGCCCGGCTCGGCCTCGACGCCGCTGGCGACGTCGACCGCGTAGGGACGAACTATCTTCACCGCCTCGGCGACGTTCTCGGGATTCAGCCCGCCCGCCAGGATCGTCGGGACCTCGGAGCGGTGGTTCCGCATCAGCTCCCAATCGAAGGTCTCCCCCGTGCCGCCGGGCAGGCCCTTGGCCTTGCGGTCGAACAGGTGGTAATCGACCCAGCGGTAGGACTCGCCGGCGTGGATGTCGGCGGCCGAGGCGACGTGGATCGCCTTGATCACCTTGACCCCGGTCCGCCGGGCGATCTCGACGCAGAAGGAGGCGCCCTCTTCGCCGTTCAGCTGGACCATCGAGAGCTGCTCGTTCTCGACCGCCCGGGCCACCTCCTCGAGCGTCGGATTCACAAACACCCCGACGATCTCGGCCTTGCGGCGAAAGGCGGCGGCGATCTCCGCGGCGACCGCGGGATCGACCTTGCGCACCGAGGGCTCCCAGTGGATCAGCCCGATCGCCCAGGCGCCCAGGCGCACGGCCTCGGCGGCATCGTCGATATCGGTTATCCCGCAGAACTTGACGCGCATGGTTCCAGCCTACGGGACCTAGTTCATCGACAAGATGACGCCAACAAGATCGACCGCCCGGGGGGCCGGACTCCCCCCGGGCGGCGGTGTGCTTCCCTCAGCCTTCCGGCGAGGCTTGTTCGACCTTCGCGGGCCTGGTGCCCAGCGTCACGGTCGCAGTCTTTTCTTTCCCGTCGCGCAGGTATTCGAGCGTCACTTCGTCGCCCGGTTTCTTGCTGTTGACGAGTTCGATGATCTGTTCCATGTTGGAGATCTTCTTGCCTTCGGCGCCGACGATGATGTCGCCACCGAGCACGATTTCGGCTCCATCGATGGTCGCCTGGGTGTTGCCCGCTTCGAGGCCGGCCTTCTCGGACGGGCCGCCTTCTTCGACGCTCTCGATCAGGACGCCTTCCTGGACCGGCAGGTTCACCGCTTTCGCCAGTTCCGGCAGGATCGGGATCCCGGAGATGCCCAGGTAGGCGCGCTTGACGCTGCCGGTGGTTTCCAATTCGTGGATGACTTCCTTGGCGGTGTTGATCGGGATCGCGAAGCCGATGCCGACGTTGCCGTCGTTGCCGCCGCCGGTCTCGATCTGCGAGTTGATGCCGATCACTTCGCCGTTGCCGTTGATCAACGGCCCGCCGGAGTTGCCGGGGTTGATCGCCGCGTCGGTCTGGATCACGTTGTCGATCGAGAAGCCGTTCGGAGCCTGGATCTGCCGCTGCAGCGCCGAGACGATGCCGCTGGTGACGGTGCGGTCGAGCCCGAACGGGTTGCCGATCGCGACCACCGGGTCGCCGACTTCCATCTTCGAGGAGTCGCCGAGGGTCAGGGGGTCAAGTTCTTTCGCCGGCGCTTCCACCTGGATCAGCGCCAGATCGGACGACGGGTCGGTGCCGACCACTTTGGCGGTGTACTGGTGCTCGGATTCGCCGAGTTTGACCTCGATCTTGTCGGCGCCTTCGATCACGTGGTTGTTGGTGAGGATGTGCCCTTTGTCGTCGATGACGATGCCCGAGCCGGTCGCGGTGCCGCCACCGCCCGATTCCGGTTCGCCGAAGGGGTTGAAGGTTTCCGCCGATTCTTCGGGCGGGATCGTCGATTCGATGAACGCGACCCCGTCGCCGTCGCGCTTGTAGATGTCGTCGACCGCGTTGCCGCCATCGTCGCCTTCGCTGCCGGAGTCGGTGGAGGCGACCGGCGCGCTCAGCGTCCGTTCGATCGTGGTGGTACCGCCACCCTTGGACTGGACGGCGCCGGTGAGCAGGAGGACGGTGCCGACCACTGCGACCACGAGCCCACCGAGCAGGGCCGATCCGAACGAGGAACGGAAGAAGCCCTTCTTCTGCGGCTTCTCGGGCTCGTTCGGCGGCTGGGGCTGCTGCGGTTGCGGGGCGTTGGAGGTCGGTGGTTGGTAGTCCATGCCGGTCAGAATGCCTTGAACCTTTGATGCGGCGCTAAAGCCAGTCGAAAGGTTTTCTAAAGACCGCTGTGTAGCCGTGCGGGCTAGTAGAGGTGTTCGCGGGTCTCGTCGGCGCCGGTCAGCTCGCGGGTCTTCAGCTCCGGGTCCGGAGCGGTCATCAGCGCGCCGCCGATCAGCACCGCGTCGACGCCGACCCGGTCGAGCTCCATCAGCTCCTCGCGCCCGGAGATCCCGCTCTCGGCGACCACGGTCTTCCCCGCGGGCACGTCGGGCATCAGCTCATACGTCGTCTGGATGTCGACCCCTTGGCCGTCGAGATCGCGGTTGTTGATCCCGATCACCTCGGCATCGACTTCCAGCGCCCGCTCCAGCTCATCGGCGTCGTGGACCTCGACCAGGCAGTCGAGGTCGAGCGCCCGCGCCTCTTCGTACAGGGAAGCGAGTTCGCGGTCGTTCAGCGCCCGGACGATCAAGAGGACCGCGTCGGCGCCATTCACGGCCGCCTCGTAGAGCTGGTAGGGCTCGACGATGAAGTCCTTGCGGATGATCGGCAGGCTGGCCGCGGTGCGGGCGGCGCGCAGATCCTCCAGCGAGCCGCCGAAGTGCGGCATGTCGGTCAGCACCGAGAGGGCGGCCGCGCCGCCGCGCTCATAGGCGGAGACTTGGGCGGCGACGTCGGCGCCGGGAGCGATGTCGCCGATGCTCGGCGAGCGCCGCTTGAACTCCGCGATCACGGAGAGGCCGGGACGCGTCAGCGCCTCCTGGAACGGGCGATCCTCGCCGCGCGCCGAGAGCCGTTTCTCCAGCTCCGCCTGCGGCAGCTCGCGCTTGCGTTCCTGCACCCCCTCCCGGGCGCCCTCGATCAGCTGCTCGATAATTCCCACTGAACCCGAAGAGATTATCCGGCCGCCCCGGCGGTTGCCGCGATCAGCCTCTCCAGCACGTTCGCTGCCGCGCCCGAGTCGATCGCCGAGGCCGCTTTCGCGACCCCCTCCTCGAGGTCCGCGGCAAGCCCGCCGACGTAGATCGCGGCGGCGGCGTTCAGCAGCACGATGTCCCGCTGGGGGCCGGGCTCGCCGGCGAGGACGGCACGGGTGACGGCGGCGTTCTCGTCCGGCGAGCCGCCCGCGATTTCGGCCAGCTCCAGCGGCGCGAGCCCGAATTGGCCGGGCTCGACGAACCACTCGGCGGTGCGGCCCTCGAAGACCTCGATCACCCGCGTCGGCGCCGAGAGCGCCAGCTCGTCGACCCCGTCTTCGGCGCTCACCACCAGCGCCCGCTGCACCCCGAGGCCGATCAGCGCCTCGGCGATCGTCTCCTGGTATTTACGGTCGGCGACACCCACCAACTGGCGGGTGGCTCCGGCCGGGTTGGTCAGCGGGCCGAGGAAGTTGAAGACGGTGCGCACGCCGAGGCCCTCGCGGGCCGGGCGCACGTGGGAGGTCGCCGAGTGGTGGCGCGGCGCGAACATGAAGCCGAAGCCGACCTCGTCGATGCAGCGGGCGACCGCCTCGGGGCCGAGCTCGATCGAGACGCCGAGCGCTTCCAGCAGGTCGGCCGAGCCCGATCTCGAGGTGGCGGAGCGGTTGCCGTGCTTGGCGATCGCGCAACCCGCCCCGGCGGCGACCAGCGCCGCGGTGGTCGAGACGTTGAAGGTGGTCGGCCCGCCGCCGGTGCCCGCCGTGTCGACGAGGTCGGGGCGGTTCGCGTGGACGGAGTCGGCGAGGTCGCGCATCGTCCGCGCCAGCCCGACCAGCTCGGAGACGGTCTCCCCCTTCGCCCGCAGCGCGATCAGGAAGGCGCCGGTCTGGATCGGCTCGGTGCGGCCTTCCATGATCTCGGCGAGGACGGTCGAGGAGTGGTCGGCGGTCAGGTTCTCCCCCGCGCAGACCGCGTCGATCGCGCGGCTGACGACGTCGTTAGGCACTCGTTTCTCCCTTCCCCAGGAAGTTCGCGAGCAGGTGCTTGCCGTGTGGCGTGAGCACCGACTCGGGGTGGAACTGGACGCCCTCGGCGGGCAGCGATTTGTGCCGCGCGCCCATCACCACGTCGCCGAGGTGGGCGGTCAGCTCGAGCTCCTCCGGCAGGTCGGGGTCGGCGACCAGCGAGTGATAGCGCCCGGCGACCATCGGTGTGGGCAGGCCGGCGAAGATCGTGCGGCCGTCATGGGCGATCTCGGCGTCCTTGCCGTGGATCGGCTCGCCCTGGACGACCTTGCCGCCGAAGGTCTCCACCATCGCCTGGTGCCCGAGGCAGACGCCGAGCGTCGGCGTGCCGGCTTCGGCGAAGGCGCGGATCGCGGCGCCGGAGATCCCCGCCTCGGCGGGGGTGCAGGGGCCCGGTGAGACGACGAGGCGGTCGGCGCCACGCTCCAGCAGCTCCGCAACCTCGGCCTTGTCGTTGCGAACGACCTCGATCTCCGCGCCGAGCTCACCCAGGTACTGGACCAGGTTGTAGGTGAAGGAGTCGTAGTTGTCGATGACGAGGACCCGCATTGATGTGCTTTCGCTTGCCGGCACTAGGTCCAATCGGGCTGGGCGCAGGCGACCTCGACCGCGCGGAAGACGGCACGCGCCTTGTTGACCGACTCGTTCCACTCGTAGCTCGGCTTCGCGTCGACGACGGTGCCGCCGCCGGCCTGCACGTGGAGGCGGCCATCCTTGACCACGACGGTGCGGATGTGGATCGCGGTGTCGAGGTCCCCGTTCCAGGAGAGATAGCCGATCGCGCCGCCGTAGGAGCAGCGCTTGACCGGCTCGAGCTCGTCGATGATCTGCATCGCGCGGACCTTGGGGGCGCCCGAGAGGGTCCCGGCGGGGAGCGCCGAGCGCAGCACGTCCATCGCCGTCACCCCTTCGCGCAGCTTTCCTGACACCTGGGACACGATGTGGAGGACGTGCGAGTAGGTCTCGATCACCATCAGCTCGTCGACCGAGACCGAGCCGTACTCGCAGACCCGGCCGAGGTCGTTGCGGCCGAGGTCGACCAGCATCACGTGCTCGGCCCGCTCCTTCGGGTCGTTGATCAGGCGCTCGGCGAGGCGGCGGTCCTCCTCGGCGGACTTGCCGCGGGGGGACGTCCCGGCGATCGGACGCGTCTCGACGATCCCGTCGTGGACTTTCACCAGCGGCTCGGGCGAGGCGCCGGCGATCTGGAAGTCGCCGAACTCGAGGAAGTACATGTAGGGCGAGGGGTTGACCGCGCGCAGGCCGCGGTAGAGCGAGAACGCCTCCACCGGAGCGTCGGCGCTGAAGCGTTGCGAGGGGACGACCTGGAAGGCGTCACCGGCGCGGACGTACTCGATGATCCGGGTGACGGCGCCTTCGAAGTCCTCGCGCTCGAAGTTCGAGGTGAACTCGGGCGGCTCGGTCACGCTCGGCGCGGCGGGCTGCGGGACGGCGCCGCGGAGGCGCTCGCGCATCTCGGCGATCGTCGCGGCGGCGCGGGCGTATTCGGTGTCGAAGTCGTCCTCGCCCCCGGTGTGGACGCAGGCGAGGATCGTCAGCTCGTGGCGGAGGTGGTCGAAGACCAGCATCGCGTCGGTGACCATCAGGGCCATGTCGGGGAGGCCGAGCTCGTCCGGGTTCGGCTCCCCCAGCGGCTCCACCGTGCGGACCAGGTCGTAGCCGAAGAAGCCGACGGCGCCACCGGTGAAGGGCGGCAGGTCGGCGACCGGCGCGGGCTGGTACGCGGCGAAGCGGGCGGCGACGGCGCCGTAGGGATCGGCCTCGGGCTCGACCTTCGTCGGCTCGCCGCCGAGGGTGGCGGCGCGGCCTGTCCATTCGGAGAGCTCCCCGTCTGACCAGCGCAGCATCGCGCGGGGGCGCAGGCCGACGAAGGAATAACGGCCGACCTGGCCCTGCTCGGCGGACTCGAGCAGGAAGCAGGGCGCGCCCTCGGGCTCGCCGGCGCGCAGCTTGAGGAAGGCGGAGACGGGGGTCTCGGTGTCCTCGACGAAGCGCGCCCGGACCGGGACGACGTTGCCCTGGCGGGCCAGCTCGCGCCCCTCCTCAAGGGTGGGCGTCAGCCGCAGCTCGGAGTCAGCGGCTACGGGCATTCAGCTCCTCGAATACCGCCGACTGCGGGACCCCACGAGAGGCCAGGAGCACGGCCAGGTGGTAGATCACGTCGGCGGCCTCTTCGGCGACCCGCTTGTCGGTCTCCTCGCGGGCGGCGCGGACGACCTCCTCGGCCTCCTCCTCCACCTTTTCCCCGATCAGGGTCGGGTTGTCGAGTAGCTCGACCGTGTAGCTGCCCTCGGGGCGCTCGGCGGCGCGGCTTTTCAGCGTGCGCTCGAGCGCCGGCAGCTCCTCGAAGGCGACGCGGTCGGGCTCGCCACCAAACTCGCGGTAGAAGCAGGTTCGTTCGCCGGTGTGACAGGCGGGCCCGGCGGGAGCCACGATCGCCAGCACCGCGTCCCCGTCGCAGTCATAGCGGAGCTGCTTCACGGCCATCGTTGCCCCGGACGTTTCGCCTTTGCGCCAGATCTCCTCACGCGAGCGGCTATAGAAGTGCATCTCCCCCGTCTGGAGCGTCAGTTCCAGGGCATTCCGGTTCGCGTAGGCGAGCATCAGCACCTCACCGGTGGCCTCGTCCTGCACCACGCACGGCACCAGGCCGCGCTCGTCAAAGGAGATTTCGTCCAGCATCAGAGTGATCGTAGAGGGCGCGGGGCCCGTCACTCGATGCCGAGGCGGTCGAGCATGTCCTCGTCCCGGCGCCAGTTGCGCCGCACCCGCACCTGCAGGTCGAGGTGGACCTTGGCCTCGAGCTCCGCTTCCAGCGAGCGCCGCGCGGCGAAGCCGATCTCGCCGACCTTCGCGCCGCGGCGGCCGATCAGGATGCCCTTCTGGGACTCCGTCTCGGCCCAGATTTCGGCCCTGACGGTGACAAGGCCGTCCTCGCGGGGCTCGACCGACTGCACCTTCACCTCGACCGAGTGCGGGATCTCCTGGCGCGTCCGGTTCAGCACCTGCTCGCGGATCAGCTCGGCGAGCAGCAGCTCCGAGGACTGGTCGGAGGAGTCCTCCGGTGGGTACATGTAGGGGCCCTCGGGGATCAGCTCGCCGAGGCGATGGAGGAGCTCGTCGAGGCCGGTGCCCTCGCGGGCGCTGATCGGGAAGACCTCGTCGACCCCCGGCAGGTCGGCCGCGTCGGTGAGCGCCTTGACGGTGCCGCCGCGGGCCAGCTGGTCGCACTTGTTGACCGCGCAGATCACCGGGATGTCGGTCCGCGCCGCTTTCAGCAGGCCCGCGATGAAGCGGTCGCCGGGGCCGACCCCCTCCTCGCCGTTGATCACCAGCAGGGCCACGTCGGACTCGGCCAGCTCGCGCTCGACCCGGTGCTGCATCCGTTTGGTGAGGGCGTCGCGGGGGCGCTGCACGCCGGGCAGGTCGACGAGGACGAGCTGGCGTTCGGCCTCGAGGTCGGTGGCGACGCCGCGGATCGCCCGGCGGGTCGTCTGCGGGCGCATCGAGACGATCGCGACGTGGCGGCCGACCAGGGCGTTGACCAGGGTCGACTTGCCGACGTTGGGCCGGCCGGCGAGTCCGATGAAGCCGGAGCGCGTGCTCATCGGGTGGAGCCCTCCGCGTCCAGCCGCTCGAGGATCTCGGCCTGGAGGGCGAGCATCTCGCCGTCGTCGGTCTCGTGATCGTGGCCGCAGAGGTGCAGGACGCCGTGGACGACGGTCTCGTGCAGGGTCATGTCGACGCAGAGCTCGGGGCAGATCGCGACGTCGCCGAGCTCCCGCGGGCCGGCGGCCGGGCCGAGTTCATCGATCGGGAACGAGAGCACGTCGGTCGGTTTGTCCTTGCCGCGGTGGTCGCGGTTCAGCCCACGGATGCGCTCGGCGTCGACGATCTCCACCGCGAGGTGGCCATCGTCGACCCCGACCGCCGCGAGGGCGGCCGCGACCGGCTCGCGCAGGTCGGCGGGCACGTCAGACAGATCGACCGGCACCGTGACGGTCGTAGGCGGCGACGATCCGCTGGACGAGTTTGTGACGGACGACGTCCTCGCCGCCGAACTCGATGAAGGAGATGTCTTTGACCTCGTCGAGGATGTCCCGGACGACCATCAGGCCGGAGCGCTGATCGGCCGGCAGGTCGATCTGGGTGACGTCGCCGGTCACCACCATCCGCGAGTTGAAGCCGAGGCGGGTGAGGAACATCTTCATCTGCTCGGGCGTCGTGTTCTGCGCCTCGTCGAGGATCACGAACGAGTCGTTCAGGGTGCGACCGCGCATGAAGGCCAGCGGCGCGACCTCGATCACGTTGCGCTCGAAGTAGCCGTTGACGCGGTCGGGGTCGAGCATGTCGTAGAGCGCGTCGAAGAGCGGGCGCAGGTAGGGATCGACCTTCGCCTGGATGTCGCCCGGCAGGAAGCCGAGGCGCTCGCCGGCCTCCACCGCGGGGCGGGTGAGGATGATCCGCTGGACTTTGCGTTCGGTCAGCGCGGCGGCCGCCATGGCGACGGCGAGGAAGGTCTTGCCGGTGCCTGCCGGGCCGATGCCGAAGGTGATCGTGGTCTTGCGGATCGCGTCGACATAGCGTTTCTGGTTCAACGTTTTCGGCGCGACTTTGGTGTTGCGATGGCGCCAGACGACGTCGTCGAGGATCGCCGCCGGGCTCTCTTCGGCGTCGAGCGCCCCGGCGACCGCTTCCACCGTGCCGGGGGCGACGTCGTGGCCTCCCTCGATCAGCTCGACCATCTGGTCGACCACTGTCGCGGCATCCTGCAGATCGCCCGGGTCGCCGTCCAGGGTCAGGACGTTGCCGCGCAGGTGGATTTCGACCGGCAGGCGGTCGCGCAGGCCGCGGAGGACCGAATCATCGGAGCCCGCGAGCTCGGCCGCGACATCGTTGTCGAGGGTCAGCTGGCGACGGGCCAAGCTAGCTCAGCCTCTTGCCCACCGCGGCGCTCACGCGCTTGCCGTCGGCGCGGCCGGCGACCTTTGGCATCACCGCCGACATCACCTGACCCATCTGCTTCCGTTCGGTCGCGCCGGTCTCCTCGACCGCCGCGGCCACCAGCCCGTTCAACTCCTCGTCGGAGAGCTGGGCCGGCAGGTAGCCCTCGATCAGCTCCGCCTCGAAGCGCTCGCCGGCGGCCTGCTCGGTCCGCCCGGCGCCTTCGTAGGCCTCGGCCGCCTCGACCCGTTTCTTCCGTTCCCGCTGCAGCACCGCGATCTCGTCGCCTTTGCCCATCTTGGCGTCCTGCTGCAGCGCGTCGAGGACCAACCGCAGCGCCGCGGCCTTCTCGCGTTCACGCGCTTTCAGCGCCGTCCGCGCGTCGTCTTGCACCTGCTCCAGAACACTCATCGCAAACAAGGTTAGACGGCGGCGTCCGGAGTGATGGCGAGACCCTTGGAGACGAGGTCTCGCACGTCGGTGCTGACGAGCCGCCAATCGAAGCGTCGGGCCGCGGCGACGTAGGCCGCGTCATAGGTGGTGAGACCGTGCTTCACGGCGATCTCGGCGGTGGCTTCCAACAAGCTCGGGTCGGCCCCCACGACGTTGCCCTTGCACCGCAATTCGACCGAGCGGCACAGCTTCGCCGCCGCGGCCGCGTCGCCCCAACGCCTGACCACGCCGTTGGCGACCTCGTAGAAGGTGAGGTCGAGCGTCGCGGCATCCTGATCGGTGTCGAAGGTCAGCTCGAGCGCGGGCACCTGGAAGCGATCGTCGGGGTCGCGGGAGGCGATCCAGACGCTGGCGTCGAGGAGCAGCGCACCCTCAGCGGCCATCGTGCCCAGGGCCGAAGCGGCGGTCATCTCGGTGGTCGCGGTCTTCGCGGATCCAGCGGCCGGATTCGCCGCCGGCAGGCGCGAGGGGTTCGAAAAGACCTTCGAGTTCCTTGCGCACCCGCGCATTGCTCGCCGCGACCTCCCGCTCGGCCAGCCGCTGCAGGAAGCCGCTGCGGGTTTCACCGGCGCGACCGGCCGCGTCGTCGACGCGACGGAGCAGTCCGTCAGGGATTGAGATGAGTACCTTGGCCACATCGCGAGTATATCCGGTATGTCCGGCGGTAAGAGTTGGCACGAGCGAACCGTGGCAGGGAAATGCGCGCGTGTGGCGCGCGGAAAGCAAATTCTCTGTGCCAGTTCGTGGACGGAAGTGCTTCGGAGCGTCGCGGCAGTCCTAATTGCGTCCTGGGCGCCTCATCGCGGTCCTGGCTGGCTGTGACCGCGATGAGGCGCCCAGGACGGGAGGGTTTTGCCAGGAAGTGCGAGGGTTCGTCACGCTTCCGCCCGGAACTCCACACCCTCGTCACGCTTCTGTCGGGACCCAATGTTGATGGGCCGAAAACCCCTGCTATAGGGGTAGTTTTCGGCCCATCAACATTTGGGGTCAGGCGGAAGGCGCACGAAACATGAGGAACCTGCGCGGAAGTGTGGAGTTCGTGGCGGCTCCCTCACGTCTCCCGCAACGGCGTCGGAGATCCTTCACAGCTTTCATACCTCGGCCGTCTCACCCACGGCCACAGCCAGCCAGGGCCGTGGGTGAGACGGCCCTCTAGTCGAGACGCCTCGCGTCCCTTGTTCGGGCGCCAGCTTCCAGAGGCCAGGACCTTTCGCGACCTGCTTCCTCCTACGCCGGCACGGTGAACTCGACCTGGCGGACCTCGCCTAGGGGCATCTGGAGGAAGCGGGTCGCGACCTCGCCGAACGAGGAGACCGGGCCGGTGCAGAAGAACTCGTAGGTGCCCTCCTCGTCGCGTTCGCGGGCGAGGTTGGAGGACTCCAGGGTGCGCTGGATCGCGGCGGCGACGGCGTGGCCGCCGCTGACCAGGCGCACGTTGCGGCCGAGGATCCTCTGCAGCATCGGCGCCACCAGCGGGTAGTGGGTGCAGCCGAGGATCAGGGTGTCGACCCCGGCCTCGCGTAGGGGGGCGCAGTAGCCGCGGGCCATCTCCATCGTCTCCTCGTCGAAGAGGGAGCCTTCCTGGATGAAGGGGGCAAGGCGCGGCGCCGCCACCTCGATCACGTCGAGGCCTCGTCCCTCCGCTTCGAGGGCGCGCCGGTAGGCACCGCTCTCCACCGTGTTGGTCGTCGCCAGGACGCCGACCCGGGCGTTGTCGGTGATCGCGGCGGCGATCTCGGCCTGAGGGGCGACCACCGGGACCACCTCCACCCCATGCTCCGCGGCGACCTCGCGGACCAGGTCCTCGCCGACCGCGGTCGCCGTGTTGCAGGCGATCACGACCAGCTTCACGCCGCGCTCGAGCAGCTTCTCGGTGATCAGGCGGATGCGTTCGCGCAGCTCGTCGGGGTCACGCGGGCCGTAGGGGAACCAGGCGGTGTCGCCGAGGTAGATGTAGTCCTCCTGCGGCAGGGCGACCAGGCACTCGTGCAAGACAGTGAGGCCGCCGACGCCGGAGTCGAACATCGCGACCGGCAGCGCGGCGTCGATCACATGAAGGGCTTGTAGACCATGAAGAACACGGTCAGCACGATCAGGATGCCGGTGGCGGCGCCGACCTGAGCGATCAGTTTGCTGCTCTCTTCGAACTCCTCGCTGAAGGTGTCCCCGGATTTGAGGTCACGGTCGGCGAATTCCTGCAGCTGCGCCATCCGCGGCCCGAAGAAGCCGTGCTGGACGCCGAACAGGCCGATGATCGCGATGAAGCCCCAGACGATGAAGAAATCGCTGCCGCTCCAGAGGTTGCTGCCGCCGATGCCGCTGTCGGCGAGGAGGACGATCCCGGCGATCAGCAGGATGATCATGCCCGGGTTGACCAGATAACGGTCGACGCGGCGCATGCCTTCGATCAGGGCAGGCGCGGCGCGCGGGTATTTCGGCAGGACCGAGAAGAAGACCCCGTAGCCGAAGGTCGGCCCGAGCGCGACCACCACGGCGATGATGTGGAGGAAGAGGGCGATCTTGTAGCCCGCGTCCAGATATGCGGCGAAAGGCAGCATGGCGCGGGAGATTATCGAGCGCGGCGGAGCAGAAGCGCGGCCCAGTCGCCCATCTGCCGGCGATCTTGCTCGGCCAGGCCGGCGGGCGCGAAGGCGGCGGCGACCTCATCGAGCTCGATCGGGAGGATCCCGGAGAGGACCATCACCTTGGGCCTGTCCGCGCCGAGGCGGCTTGCGATGGCCTTCAGGATCGGGGACGTCATGTTGGCGACGCAGACCGGTGCGAGATCCGGGAGGGATTCGCGCAGGTTCTGTCGGTGGAAGTCGATCTCGACGCCGTTCACGGTCGCGTTCGCGTTCGCGGCCTCGATCGCCGCCGCCTCGTGGTCGTAGCCGACGACCGGGGCCCAGCCCAATTTCGCCGCCGCGATCGCAAGGACGCCGGAGCCGGTCCCAAGGTCCGTCAGGGGACCCTCGGCCTCGCCGGCGTCGGCCAGCTCCAGCAGGTATTCGAGACACAGGCGCGTGGTCGGGTGCGCGCCGGTGCCGAAAGCCTGGCCGGGGTCGACGATCAGGTCGATCGCGCCCTCCCGCGCCTGCTCCCAGCTCGGCCGCAGCCACAGCCGCTCCCCCACTAGCAGCGGTTTGTGGAAGTCGCGCCAGCGGTCGGCCCAGTCGTCGGGGATCTCGGTCGAGGAGACCTCGATCGGCCGCCCGGCGACGACCGCGTCGATCTGTCCCAGCTGTGGCAACTCGCCCTCGCCGCCGTAGATCGCGTACTCGACGTAGCCCGGGCCGCGCTCCTCCTCTACCCCGTTCGGTGCCAGCACCGTCAACTCGGCGAGGACCAGGTCGGCCTGGTCGGGACTGCACCGCACGGCGAGGCGGATCATCGCGCGGCGGCTTCCCGCCCGCTACCGGAACGCTTTGCGGAAGCGCCCGAAGAGCCCGTCGCCGTGCTGCGGCGCGAGGTTGTCGGGCTCCAGCGTCGTGTCGAGGCGCTCGGCGATCTCCCGCTGCTCCTCGGAGAGGTTGGTCGGGACGACGACTTCGACGATGACCCGCTGGTCGCCGCGCCTGCGCCCGCCGAGCCGCGGCAGCCCCGCGCCCCGCAGCGTCTCCTCGTGGCCAGGCTGGACACCCGCCTCGAGCTCGATCTCGCGCTCGCCCTCGAGCGTCGGCACGGTGACCGTCGTCCCCAGCATCGCCTCGGTGGCGGGGATCCGCACGTCGCTGATCAGGTCGGTGCCTTTGCGCTCGAAGCGCCCGTCCGCCGCCACGCCGACCTGCACGTAGAGGTCGCCCGCCGGCGCCCCCGGCTCACCCGCGTGGCCGAGGCCGGTCACCCGCAGCCGCTGCCCGTCCTCGATCCCGGCCGGGACCTCGACGGTTTTCGTCACCTTGCCGCGGTCGCGCCCGCTGCCGTCACAAACCTCGCACGGGGTGTCCGGGACTTTGCCGGAGCCGTGGCAGACGTCGCAGGGCACCGCGCGCACCATCTGGCCGAACGGCGTGCGCGTCACCTGGCGCAGCTGGCCCTGGCCGCCGCAGCGGTCGCAGGTCTCGATCGGCGTCCCCGGCTCGGCGCCGTTGCCGTGGCAGTGCGAGCAGACGACGACGGCGTCGTAGGAGAGCTCACGCTCGACCCCGGTGGCGACCTCGTCGAGGGTCAGCTCGGTTTCGACCAGGATGTCGCCGCCGGGCGCCGGGCCGCCCGCCCCGCCGAAACCGCCACCGCCGAAGGCCTGGCCGAAGAGCGACTGGAAGATGTCGTCGATCGAGCTGAAGCCCGCGCCCGGGTCGAAGCCGCCGGAGCGCAGCCCCTCGGCCCCGTACTGGTCGTAGGTGCGGCGTCGCTCGGCGTCGGAGAGGACCTCGTAGGCCTCGGCCGCCTCCTTGAAGCGGGCTTCAGCCTCGGGGTCGTGGCCGGTGACGTCGGGGTGAAGTTCGCGGGCGAGGCCGCGGAACGCTTTCTTGATTTCGGTCTCGGAAGCGTCACGGGAGACGCCCAGGACTTCGTAGTAATCGCTTGGCATAAGTGTTTTGGGACTCGCTTACTAGTCGTCGTAGACGGTCTCGAAGTATCGGGACAGCTCACGGGCGGCAATGCGGACCGAGGCGATCGCGGTCGCGTAGTCCATCCGCCGCGGGCCGACCACCCCGACCGCGCCGAGGTTGCGGTGGCCGAGGCCGTAGTTGGCGCCGACGACGCTCGCCGAGCGCATGGTCGGCTGCGGGTTCTCGTCGCCGATCCAGAGGAAGACGGAGCGCTCCGTGAGCGATGAGCGCAGCATCTGCAACACGTCGGCGCGGCGCTCCAGGGCGCGCATCAGCTCGTCGGCGCGCGGCAGGTCGTCGATGTGAGCTTCGGAGAGCAGGCGCGCGGCACCGTCCATGTAGAGGTCGGCGGGGCCCTCCGGCTGGAGCTCGGTGAAGGCCGGTGCGAGCGTGGAGACGAAAGGCCTCTCGACGGTGTCGAGGCTCGGGTCGACGAGCCGGGTGCCGATCATCCGCGCCCCGAGCCCGAGGCCCGTCAGTTGCTCATTGAGGTAACTCGAGGCCCACTCGACCAGGCCGGTGTCGACTTCGCGCTCGAACTCGAAGACCCGCCGGTAGACGTCGCCGCTGGAGGCGATCACGATCACGACGACGCGGTTCGGCTGCAGGCGCAGGACCTCGACCCGGTGGATCGTCGTCGTCGCGCCGAGCTGCGGCGCGGTCGCCATCGCGACCAGGTCGGTGACCTGGGCGAGCGCCGCGGTCGTCTCCCGCATCGCCGCGTCGACCTCGCGACGCAGCTGGGACAGTTCGAGCTCCACCCGCGCGTCCCCCGGCGCCGCGCCCGCTTCGAGCAGCAGGTCTACATAACGTCGGTAGCCGGAGTCGGTCGGGACGCGGCCGGCCGAGGTGTGCGGATGCGTGAGATAGCCCTCCGCCTCCAGCAGCGCCAGCTCCGCGCGCACGGTCGACGGGCCCCACTCCACGCCCGGCATCGAGGCCACCTCTTTTGAGGGCACCGGCCGCGCCGACGCGAGATAAGCGTCGACGACGAGTCGGAGAATCAGTTCCTGGCGCTCGGTGAGCATCCCCTAGATGTTAGGCACCGCGCACGCGGAGCCCGGCGGGCCCCGCTAGAGCTCGAGCTCGGCGACCGCGTTGCGGATGATCCGATTGTCGCCTTGGCGGGCCTCGAGATCGACCGTCACCCGGTCCCCCTCGACCTCCTTGACGCTGCCGGTGACCTCGATCTCCTGCTCCGGCAGCCCCATGCCACGGAACTGGACGGTCAGCTTCTTCAGCGCCCGGGGGTCACCGCCACCGAGCCCGACGGCCGCCGCTTTGGCGACCAGGCCCATTCCATAGAGGCCGTGGAGGATGTTGCCTGGAAGTCCCACGGATTTGGCGAAGTCGGGATCGATGTGGATCGGGTTGAAGTCCCCCGAGGCGCCCGCGTAGCGATTGGTCAGGTACTTGTCGGGCGTCACGCGCAGCTCCGGGATCGGGTCCCCGGCTTTGAAGTCGGCCATCTCAAACCCCCCTGACGATGTTGGTCCAGGTGCCGCGCACGACCTGCGCGCCGGCCCCGTTCACGGAGTTCGTCTCGAAGACGTAGAACCCGTTGCCGAGTTTCTCCTCGATCGAGATGCACTTCGCGGTGGTGGTGATCTCGTCGCCCGAGCACGCGGGCTCGTCCCACTCGAAGGTCTGCCCGCCGTGCACCATCGTCGCGAAGTTCATCCCCACCTCGGGATCGAACATCGCCGGCGCCAGCGCGTTCAACGAGTAGACGACCGCGAACATCGGCGGCGCGACCACGTCGCGGAAGCCGGCCTCGCGGGCGGCGGTGATGTCGAAGTGGACGGGATTCTCGATCCCGAGCACCGTCGCGTACTCCTTGATCTTCTCGCGGCCCACCTGGTAGGTCGTCGACGGCCACGACTTACCGACCGCATCGGTCTTGATCGCCATGGCGGGCAACCTATCGGTCAGGACGGCGACTGGCCAGCCGGCCAGTCGGATCTTCGCGCCTCAGTCGATCTCGAGGACCGCGAGGAACGCCTCCTGCGGCACTTCGACGCGGCCCACCGCCTTCATCCGTTTCTTGCCCGCTTTCTGCTTCTTCAGCAGCTTGTTCTTGCGGGTGACGTCACCGCCGTAGAGCTTCGCCGTGACGTCCTTGCGGAGCGCCTTGACGGTCTCGCGGGCGAGGATGTTGGAGCCGATCGCGGCCTGCACCGGCACGTCGAACATCTGGCGCGGGATCGTTTTGCGCAGTCGCGCGACGAGCCGCTTGCCCTGGTCGTAGGAGAAGTCGCGGTGGACGATGATCGAGAGCGCGTCGACCTTCTCGCCGGCGAGCAGGATGTCGACCTTCACCAGGTCGGACGGCTCGTTGCCGATCGGTTCGTAGTCCAGCGAGGCATAGCCGCGGGTGCTGCTCTTCAGCAGGTCGAAGAAGTCGAGGACGATCTCGCCGAGCGGCATGTCATAACGGATCTGCACCCGCTGGGAGCTCAGGTAGTTCATGTCGACGTGGGTCCCGCGGCGCTGCTGACACAGCTCCATCACCGGGCCGACCTGCTCTTTCGGGCAGATGATCGTGGCGCGGATGTAGGGCTCTTCGATCATCTCGATGCGGGCCGGGTCGGGGAGGTCGGTCGGGCTGTGGACCTCGCGTTCGGTGCCGTCGGTGAGGTGCACGAGGTAGCGCACGTTCGGCGTCGTCGCCAGCAGGTCGAGGTTGTACTCGCGCTCCAGCCGCTCGCGCACGATCTCCATGTGGAGGAGGCCGAGGAAGCCGACGCGGAAGCCGAAGCCGAGCGCCTCGGAGGTCTCCGGCTCCCAGGAGAGGGCGGCGTCGTTCAGCGACAGCTTTTCCAGCGCGTCGCGCAGCTCTTCGAAGCGGTCGGTGTCGATCGGGAAGAGGCCGCAGAAGACCATCGGGCGGACCTCGCGGTAGCCCTCGAGCGGCTCGGTCGCGGGCACCATGTCGGCGGTCAGCGTGTCGCCGACGCGCAGCATCGTGACGTCCTTGATCCCGGTGATCAGGTAGCCGACGTCACCCGCCTCGACGTCGTTCACCGCGGTCATCGCGGGGCGGAAGAAGCCGAGGTCGTCGATGTCGGCGCGGGTCCCGTTCTGCATCGCGAGGATCCGCTCGTTCTTGCGGAAGCGGCCGTCGAACATCCGCACGTAGGCGATCACGCCGCGGTACTGGTCGAACTCGGAGTCGAAGATCAGGGCGCGGGCGGGCGCGTCGACGTCGCCGGTCGGCGGCGGGATGCGGGCGACGATCGCCTCCAGCACCTCGGGCACGCCTTTGCCGGTCTTGGCGGAGATCCAGAGCGCGTCCTCGGGATCGGTGCCGAGTAGATCGGCGATCTCCTGGGCGACCCGCTCCGGCTCGGCGCCGGGAAGGTCGACCTTGTTGATCACCGGGATCAGCTCGAGCCCGTTCTCGATCGCCAGGTAGGTGTTGGCGACGGTCTGCGCCTCGACGCCCTGCGCCGCGTCCACCACCAGCAGCGCCCCCTCGCAGGCGGCGAGGCTGCGCGACACCTCATACGAGAAGTCAACGTGCCCCGGCGTGTCGATCAGGTGCAGGTGGTACGTCTCGCCATCCTCGGCCTTGTACTCCACCCGGACGGCCTGCGCCTTGATCGTGATCCCCCGCTCCCGCTCCAGATCCATCGAGTCGAGCAGCTGCGCCTGCATTTTTTTCGGATCCACGGCACCGGTGAGCTCAAGGATCCGGTCGGCGAGCGTCGACTTGCCGTGGTCGATGTGGGCGATGATCGAGAAGTTACGAATCTTGTCCATGCGCGAGCCCCCGAGTATGAACAGGCCCGGCGGCGGGCGCCCGGAGGGCGGCGAGGTTGCAGCGGATCGGCTCGGGTTCGGGCCGTTAGAAGCTGGCGCCCGAGGCACAAGGGACGCGAGGGGGTGTCGGCGAGAGGGCCGTCTCGGCCACGGCCCTGGCTGGCTGTGGCCGTGGCCGAGACGGCCGGGGATGTGAGGAGTGGCGGGATCGTCCACGCGAGCCCCACGGGTTCGTCACGTGAGGAGCACGGATCCGTGTCGGAAGGCGCGCGGCGTCACGGAGACCGTGGGAAGTTCACGCTTCCGTGCGTGTTGGGCAACAGTCACGACCGCGCTGCGTGGATTTGGTCCCCCATAGGGGCCCAAACTCACGCAGCGCGTTTTCGGTCCTCTCCTCATGCCCGGAAAGCGCACGGAAGCGCCGGAAGGCTGCGGGAAGTGTGAAGTTCCGGGCGTCTTCGTCAACTCCTCACCGGTCAGCTCTTTGCTGTGGAGTGAAGGTGGCTATATACGCCACTAAGGCACCACAGCGTCGGACCCGGGCCTCGGGATGTGCGACGCGGCCGGGCGGTCACGGAAGTCCGACTTCGTGCCGTCCCTGCGCCAGATGTCCCACGAACCCCTCCCGTCCTGGGCGTCTCATCGCGGTCACAGCCAGCCAGGACCGCGATGAGACGCCCAGGACCCATCTAGGACTTCCGCATGCGATGGCGGCCGTCGCCGCGCCGACCGCTCAGCCCCGGCCAGCGCCGGCCGTTCCCCGCTCCCCAGCCCCCATCAGGTGCGTGCGCCTAGGCCAGTCGCAACCCCCTAAGGTCCGGGAACCCGAATCTCTCCCCCCTCAGGGACAGGTCTTCGGATCAAGTTCTCCCGTTATGCGGAAAACAACCGTCGGCTTCTTCTTCAGCACGACTTCGGCGTTCGGGCCTTCGGTCCACTTCGCCTGCTCGGGGAAGGCCGGCTTGCCCGCTTCGATCCGGTCTCGGGTGGCGACGACGTAGTCGTAGTCGCCTTCGTTGATCAGGCGCCGGAACTGGGCGCAGTTCTGGGCCTCCTCGAAGCCTCCGTGCGGCCGATCGATTCCGAGGTAGGCGACCCGGTTCGACAGGTCGGTGCCGAAGAGCGGGTACTGGCGCGTGCTCGTGGTCGCGATCCTGGCGTCGGAGAGGTCGTCGGCCCAGGCGAAGGCCGCGTCGAGCCCCGGCGTGGTGAAGCTCGGGTCCCGGTAGCGGTCGTGCAGGTAGTGCCGCTCGACCGGATACCCGACAACGACGGCCAGGAGCACGGCCGCCGCGACGATCCCGGCGACCCATCGGCGCGGAAGTCGGTCTTCCTCAACAGGCCGTCTGCGATCGGGGTCGCTATGCGGCCCCAAATGCAGACGGTCCTTCGGGACGGGGCGCTCGCCGAGCTTGGGACCGAGGTTCGCGAGGCGCGCGGCGAGATCGCGGAGCGGCGGGACGGTCGGCAGCAGGGCGAGTCCCAGGATGAGCGCCGGGGTCAGGTAGCGCAGGCCCGATTCGAACCCCCGTGGCATCCCGTCCGGCCCCGAAGCCGACGTCGGCGACACGAGCCACGACACGGCGGCGGCAAGCCCCACGAGCCCCGCCAGCGCCAAGACCTTCGATGTTGACGGGCCGAAAACCGGACTATCTGACGGGTTTTCGGCCCGTCGACGGGAGGTGGCGTAGCGCGCCCAGGGGACGATGGCGAGGACGAGGCCGGCCAGGGCGACGAGGCCCAGGGCCGGCCAGATGATCCAAAGGCCGCCGTGGAGGCCCGGGAGGAACCAATCGGACCAGACCGAGCCGTTCGTCAGGTAGCCGAGGACGCTGTGGGCTTCGCGGCCGCCGAGGGCCTGTTCCGGGGACGGGAGGTCGATCGGGCCCAGGTGGTGGATCCAGGGCAGCGGGTTGCCGGAGTGGATCAGATTCCGCAGGTACCAGTAGCCGCCGCCCGCCAGGGCCATGCCGCCCGAGGCGAGGAGCGTCCGCCACCGCGCTCCGCTCGGCGGCAGGGCCGTGAGCCCGAGGACGAGCACCGCGGCGGGCAGCAGGAAGTTCAGCTTGGTCCCCGCCGCGAGGCCGATCGACAGGCCGACGACGAGAAGCGCCCCGGTCGGAAGGGCGCGGGAGCGAGGTTCGGGGGAATTGACGGCCGCCGCGTTCAGCGCGATCGCGATCGCCGCCAGCAGGAAGAAGATGCCGACGATGTCGTTGCGCGCCTCCCCGGCCTGGTCGGCGAGTGCCGGGACGCTGAGCGCGATCGCGCCGAGGGCCAGCGACCAGGGCGCGACCCGAAAGGGCCGGCCGATGCACCAGCAGCCGAGCAGGCATCCGAGGAGCCAGCCGAGGTTCAACATCGGCGAGAGCAGGTCCCGGCCGAAGGCGAGCATGCCGACGGAGCCGAGCAGTTCGCTGTTGGCCGGGTAGAACCAGGCAAGGAACTGCGGGGCGATGAAGTGGAGGTCGATCGTGTTGCCGGACTGGAAGAAGCCGGCCGCGAACGGGCCGTGGTACCAGGTGGAGTCGAAGCCGGTCATGCCGGTTCCGAGGCGGAGCTTCACACCGCTGAGGAAGTGGCCGATCGCGATGCCGGCGATCACCAGGGAGATGACCGTGGCGATCAGGGACGGACGAGCTCCGGCCGCGGGTGCTGTCGCGCCCGCGGATGGGACGAAACGCCAAAGGACCAGGCCCAGCGCCGCCACACACAGCAGGTACGGGACGGGCTTGAAAAGCGAAATGGTGCCCAGGAGCTCCGCCACCCAGATCAGCAGCGCGATCGCGACGACCGCGCTCGCGAGGAAGCCCGCCTCTCCCCCGACCTCCGGCAGCCACCGCCGGCGCACCCGTGCCGCGCCGATCCAGGCGAAGCCGACGAGCAGGAGGAGCTCGATGGCGCCCAGCAGGTATCGCCCCGGACCGAGCATCGTCGGCTAGCGGCCGCGCCGGCGCAGCAGGCGGAGGATCTGCTCGAGCTCGGCGATCCGCAGCACCCGCGCCGTGCCGAGGTAGGCGACCGCGCCGAGGGTCATCCCGACGCCCAGCGAGATGATCTGGGAGACGGTGCTGCGGCCGAGCAGGCTGTCGAGGCTGTCCCAGACCAGCCAGCTGACCGCGGCCAGCACGGCCGAGGCGATCGAGATGCGGATCACGGTCGAGAGCAGCCGTCCCAGCTCCAGGCCACCGAACTCACGGCGCAGGACGTAAGCCTGGGCGAAGACCGCGGCGCTGGTGCCGATGCCGGTCCCGGCGACGATCCCGCCGACCCCGAAGGGCTTGTAGAGGACGGCCGCGGCGATCGCCGAGACGACCAGGTCGATCACCGCCAGCCCGGTCGCCTGCCAGGGCCGCTGGAGGCTGAAAAAGGTGCGGGTCTGCAGCAGATAGACGCCGTTGGTCGGTAGCGAGAAGGCGAACCAGAAGAGCGCGGTGCCGACCAGGGTCGTGTCCGCCCCGCTGAATTCGCCGCGCTGGTAGACGAGGCGGATGATCGGGTCCGAGAGGGCGAGGAACACCACCGCCGCCGGGACCAGGACGAAGAGGATCTGGCGCATCCCGT
>Ga0268266_10000492_pt1 | contig 56439 bp, 49 predicted proteins | sample KBSS13metaG_FD_190356 | JGI IMG/M metagenome (GOLD analysis project Ga0268266, IMG submission 190356) | Switchgrass rhizosphere microbial communities from Kellogg Biological Station, Michigan, USA - KBS S1-3 metaG (SPAdes) (version 2) | ecosystem: Host-associated > Plants > Roots > Rhizosphere...
ACTGGCGCGTCCTCGGCCCCGACGACCTCGAGTCCGCGAACCCCAACCTCGTCGGCGGCGACAGCATCGGCGGCAGCCACCACCTCTCCCAGAACGCCGTCCTCCGCCCCGCCCCCGGCACCGCCGGAGGCCGCCTCCCCCTGAAGAACCTGACGATGGTCGGTGCCGGCACCTGGCCCGGCGCCGGAGTCAACGCCGTGTCGGGCCGCCTGGTAGCGAACCGCCTGATCGCCGGCACCCCCACGGATCGCGCCAAGTCGGCGCTCTCCCGCCTGACCCGCCGCGGCTGAAACCGCAAGTCGGATTGACCCCCTCAGAGGGGGCGAATCTGACTCGCAGGTCCCTAGATGTCGCGGAGCTCGTAGCGGTCCTCGGCGCCCATCTCCTTGAAGATCGCGTTCGCGGTCTGCACGAGGTGGTTCCAGAGGAGGGCGGCGGCGCGGTCGGGTTCGTGGCCGGCGCAGGCGGCCAGGAGGTCGCGGTGTTCGCGGGCGCGTTGTTCGAAGAGGCCGAGGCTGCTGCTGCCGAGGGCGGCGACGCGGTAGCGCTCGGCGTTGTCCCAGAGTGGGGAGATGAGGCGGGGCAGCCAGCGGGATTCGGAGGCGAGGTAGAGGCCGAAGTGGAAGGAGGTGTGGGCGTTGAGGGCGAGGGTGCGCTCGCCGCGCTCGGTCGCCTCCTCGAGGCGGTCGAGGCTGCCCGCGGCGTCGCGCTCGTCGGCGGCGGTGAAGTGCGCCGCCGCGCCTTCGATCGCGGGCAGCTCGAGGAGAAGGCGGGCGTCGTAGACCTCGCGCAGGTCCTCGATCGTCAGGCCGGCGACGCTGGCGCCGCGGTGCGGGATGTTCTCCACCAGGCCGTCGGCGTCGAGGCGACGGAGCGCCTCGCGGATCGGCATCTGGGACAGGTGCATCGCCTCGGCGAGGTCGCCGATCGGCAACCGCTCCCCCGGGCGTAGCTCGCCGACGATGATCGCGTCGTGCAGCATCGCGAAGGCTTTCTCGGCCAGGGTCCGGTGGCCGGAGCCCTCGCTGAAATTCTCCAGGCGCGCGCCGAGGTCGCGGCCGTCGTCTGCCACGGGGAGGCTCACTCGCCCTTTTTCCGACGCGGCAGCCAGAGGGAGATTTCCCGCCCGCCGGTCAGCCCCTGCGGCCGCAGCACCAGGATCGCCGTCATCACGACGCCGATGATCAGCAGCGTCATCCCGTTCGGGAAGTCCAGGTGGAGCGGCCCGAGGCTGGCGCCCGCTTCGGCTTTCTGCAGGTAGACGTTGAGGATGCTGATCAGGGCGCCGCCGACGGTCGCGCCCCAGAGGCTGTTCGAGCCGCCGACGACCAGCATCGCCAGGGTGATGAAGGTGAGCTGCAGGTAGACCTGTTCGGTCGTGATCGAGCCGAGCTGGTGGACCAGCAGGGCGCCGGCAAGCGCCGCGAGGGCGCCGCTCAGCGAGAAGGCGATCAGCCGGTGGCGGTGGATGTTGACGCCGAGCGCGCGCGCCGCGATCGGGTCTTCGCGGCTCGCCCGCAGGAGCCGGCCGGAGCGGCTGTGCTGGTAGCCGAAGGCGACGACGGCGGCGAAGAGCGCTCCCAGGGTCGCCGGCAGGAGGCTGGTCGTTTCCGGGATCAGCGCCAGCGATTTCGCCCCCGGCCCGATCTTTTCCCAGTAGCGCAGCACGTTGTGGACGATCTGCAGCAGGGCGAAGGTGGCGATGCCGGCGGCCAGGCCGTTCAGCCGCATCAGGGCGATGCCGCCGACGGCGGCGATGATCGCACCGAGGATCATCGCCAGGATCATCGACTCGAAGCTGGTGATCGAGTTGTCGGCGATGAACGGGAAGAGTTCCGGCAGCAGCGTCGGCTTGACGATCGAGGGGATCGTCATCACGCCCGCGGCGAAGGCGCCGATCGCGACGAAGCTGATCTGGCCGAAGGAGATGATCCCCGAGTTGCCGATGAAGACGTAGAGGGAGATCACGATCGTCATGTTCACCAGCACGCCGATCACTTCGGTCTGGGTGCTGTCGGAGACGATGTTGCCGACCAGGCCGATGACGATGATCAGCAGCAGCGGCGGGGCCAGCTGACGCAGGCGCGAGGCGACGGTCATACGCGGTCCACCGCCGAGTGACGACTGGAGGCGAAGAGGCCGCCCGGCCGGATCAGCAGGACGATGATCACCAGTAGGAAGACGGCCGAGGGCAGGAAGACGCGCTGGCTCGAGGGCAGGACGGCGCCGAGGAGCGAGTTGGCGAAGCCGATCGCGAAGCCGCCCGCGGTCGCGGTCAGCAATCGGTTCATGCCGCCGACGACGATCCCGACCAGGGCCAGGATGGTGATTTCGAGGCCGAGCGTCGGGGTCACCAGGGGTTCGGAGACGGTGACCAGGATCGCGACCGCGGCGGCGAGCACGCCGGAGATGACGAAGGCCATCGAGATCACCCGGTCGGCGCGGACGCCGATCAGCCGGGCGGCGCGGAAGTCGGCGGCGGCGGCGCGCATCTGCAGGCCGATCGAGGTCCGGTTGAGGAAGGCGAGGATGCCGATCAGCATCGCCGCGCCGACGGCGAGCTCGACGAAGGTGATCCAGCGGATCGTCACCGAGCCGTGGATCGCCAGGTGGTTCAGCCCCGGCAGCGCCGAGACCGACTTCCCCCGCACGCCGAAGGCGATCACCCAGACGGCCTCGAGCGCGATCGCGACGGCGAAGGTGGCGATCAGCGTCGTCTCCGGGTTGACCCCGCGCAGGCGGCGGAAGACGAAGCGCTCCATCACCCAGGCCAGGGCGACGGAGACCGCCATCGCGAGGATGATCATCAGCGGCACCGGCAGGTCGCGGGCGACGTAGAGCGTGTAGGCGGCGGCGGTGATGAGCTCGCCGTGGGCGAAGTTGACGAGGCGCATGACGCCGAAGATCAGCGCCAGGCCGATCGCCACCAGGGCGTAGACCGAGCCGCTCGCGACCGCGTCGATCAGCGACTGGACGCTCATGCCCTGCCTCCTCCGCCGGCGCCGAAGTAGGCGTCGGTGATGCGATCGAGGTCGTTGGCGTCCTGCGGGGTCAGGGTCCCGCGCAGCTCGCCGTTGGCGACGATGTGGGTGCGGTCGGCGAGCTCGATCGTGATCTTCGCCCGCTGCTCGACCAGGAAGATGGTGACGCCGCGCTCACGGATCAGCCGCAGCGAGCCCCAGAGGTCCTCGACCACCGAGGGCGCGAGGCCGAGGCTCGGCTCGTCGAGCAGCAGGATCCGCGGCCGCGAGAGGAGCGCGCGGGCGATCGCCAGCTGCTGCTGCTGGCCCCCGGACAGCGCCCCGGCGCGGCGGTTGCGGAACTCGGTGAGGATCGGGAAGAGGTCACCGATCTCGAGATCGGTCTCCAGGTGGTCGTCGTCGTGCCGGGCCGCCATCGCGCCGAGGCGGAGGTTCTCGGCGACGGTCAGCTCGCCGAAGACGTGGCGGCCCTCGGGGACGAGCGCGACGCCGGAGCGGGCGATCGCGTCGGTGCGGCGGCCGAGGATCGACTCGCCGGCGACCTTGACCTCGCCGCGGGCGACCGAGGTCACGCCCATGATCGTCAGCATCGTCGTCGACTTGCCGGCGCCGTTGGGCCCGACCAGGCCGACGATCTCCCCGCGCGCGACCTCGAGTGAGAGCCCGCGCAGCGCGGGCACGCCGGCGTAACGGACTTCGAGATCCTCGATCGCGAGGATCGGGGTCGCGGTGCCCGGCGCGGCGGCCACGGCGGCGGTCGGCTCGGTCGCCATCAGCCGACGCTCCCGAGGTAGGCGGAGGCGACGGCCGGGTTGGCGCGGACCTCGGCGGGCAGGCCGCTGGTGAGGATCGCGCCGTTGTCGAGGACGACGATGTAGTCGCAGAGTTCCATGATCAGCTCGATGTTGTGGTCGATGATCAGGACGCCGACGTGGTGGTCGCGGCAGATCGAGCGGACCGTCTCGACGAAGGCGGGAACCTCCGGCTCGGAGAGACCCGCGGCGGGCTCGTCCATCAGGACGAAGGAGGGGTCGGCGGCGAGGGCGCGGGCGACGCCGAGCTTCGAGGCCTCGCCGTGGGGCAGCGAGCGCGCCTCGGCGTCGGCGTAGCGGGTGAGGTCGAAGCGCTCGAGCAGCTCGTCGGCGGTGGCGCTCGCCGCCGCGGCGCGGGCGCCGACCCCAAGTGCGCCGAGCGCGACGTTCTCGCGCGCGCTCAGCCGGTCGAAGAGGTGGCCGTGCTGGAAGGTGCGGGCGAGGCCGGCGTGGGCGCGCTTCTCCGCCGTCCACGAGGTGATGTCCTCGCCGTTCAACTCGATCCTGCCGGAGTCGGGGAAGTCGACCCCGCTCATCATGTTGACCAGCGTCGTCTTCCCCGCCCCGTTCGGCCCGATCAGCCCGGTGACCTGGTCACGGCGCAGGTCGAAGCTGACGCCATTGAGCGCCTTCACCCCTTCGAAGGAGCGAAAGACCTCCACCGCCCGGAAGCTGCCACTTCCGGGCGGTGGGGTTGCGGCGGGAGAGTCCGACAACTTGGTCTCTGGTTCGTGCGTGCTTCCGGCTCAGCCGGAGATTTCGGCAGGTTCGCCGGCTTTCACCAGTTCGACGAATTTCGCCTTGCCATTGGTGACCTCGATCAGGCGGTATTCACGACCGAACGCCGTGTGGAGTTCGGAGGAGAAGCTGACCGGGCCCGACACCGTTTCCAGGTTTTCGAACGCTTCCATCGACGTCGCCAGCGCTTCGCCTTCGGTCGAGCCTTCGTTTTCTTCGATCGCCGCTTTGATGCCGTCGACCGCCCCGGCACCGAGCAGGAACGCACCCGTCACCGGCTGTTTGCCTTCCGCGGTGAGTTCTTTGACGATTTTGTTGACTTCCGCGTTGGGGTCGTCGCCGTAGGTCGAGGCAGGGCTGACGGCCCAGATGTTCGTCGCTTCCTTCTGGTTTTTCGGCAGCCAGAAGGTGCCGTCCAGGGACCACGGTCCGAGGATCGGGGCTTCGTTGCCGGCACCGCGGAGGCTGGAGACGAACGTCGTCGCGTCCCCGGCCACGGTGGCGCAGATCACGTTGAATTCCGCGTTCGCCCCGTTGACCTTGTTGGCGACGCTGCCGATCGTGCCGTCACCCTCGGTGAACTTTTCTTCCAGCTTCACTTCACCGCCGTTTTCTTCGAAGCGCACCTTGAAGGCTTCGCAGACGTTCGGCTCGTAGGCGATCGACTGGTCGACCGCCATCGCGACCGATTTCCAGCCCTGGTTTTTCGCCGCTTCCGCCATCGCCGCGCCTTCGTCCTGGGCGACGTTGCCGAAGCTGAAGGCGAGCTTGCCCTCGCCGCCGAAGCGTTTCGGGCCCATCTGGTCGGTGCCGATGCAGGGCGACACGGTCAGCATCTTTTCCGCGAGGCCGACCTGGATCGCCGGGGTGGCGACGTCGACGTCGCAGGTCACCCAGAGGATTTCGGCGCCGTTGCCGACCAGTTCTTCGGCGACCGACTTGTTTTTGCCGGGTTCGGCGGAGGTGTTGCCGACCGTGAATTCGATTTCACGCCCGTTGACGCCGCCTTCTTCGTTGATTTTTTTGGCCTCGAGTTCGGCGCCGGCGAGGGCCGGGTCGTCGGTCGGTGCCATGAAGCTGGATTCGTCGATGGCCGCGCCGATCTTGATCGGTTCGCCACTCGCGGCTTCTTTTTCGCCGCCGCCGGCGTTTTCTTCGCCGCCCGACGCTTCAGTCGATTCCGTCGCTTCGGTCGATTCGCTGCTCGAGCTGGAGCCGCCACCACCACAGGCAGCCAGCGCGACGCTCATCGCCAAGACCAAAATCATCAAGCCCAACTTCGAAAACGGTGACCTCAAGGTTCTCTCCTCCTATTGCCGACGGGGCGGCAAGCTACCACAGGTTTGATCAAATACCAAGAATAGAAAACGACCCAAAAGGCGCTATTTCGCCCCTGGTGCAGGCGCGTCACGACCTTCTACCTCACTACGAAGCGCCCCTAGGTTCCCTTTCCGAGCGGCGGTTTCTTATCTCTGATCATACTCGACGTTGCACCCCTGTCCAGTGCAGAATGTCCAAACTTGATTGGACGTTGGGACAAGACGACCTACTGAGGCGATCTGGGCCCCCAGATCGCCTCAGCGTTCGCCCGCCAACCGCGCGGCGGGGCGCCAGCGGCTGAAGTCGGGCTCCGGCTCCGGGGGATCGAAGCTGCGGAGGGGCTGGCGCTGGACGTCGATTTTGCCGTCCACCGGGCGGCGGGAGCCGGCCTGGTACTGGACGATCCAGTCCTCGCGGGAGCTGACGCCCTGTTCGGCCGCGGCGTGGAGGGTCCAGTAAGGGTCGTAGAGGTGGGGACGGCCGAGGGCGCAAAGGTCGGCGCGGCCGGCGAGCAGCGTCGTGTTGACGTCGTCGTAGCTGGAGATCGCGCCGACGGCGATCGTCGGCATCTCGATCTCGTTGCGGATCCGGTCGGCGTACGGGGTCTGGAAGCTGCGGCCGAAGGCGGGCGCGTCTTCCGCCCAAACCTGGCCGGTGGAGACGTCGACGATGTCCACGCCGAGCTCCTTCAGCATCGCCGAGAGCGCGACCGCGTCGTCGCCGTCGAAGCCGCCGGGGACCCAGTCGGTCGCCGAGATGCGGGCCGAGAGCGGTTTGTCCTCGGGCCAGACCGCGCGGCAGGCGGTGACGACCTCGAGCGGGAATTTCGCCCGCCCGGCGAGATCGCCGCCGTAGGCATCGGTGCGCCGGTTCGTCAGCGGCGAGAGGAACGAGGAGAGCAGGTAGCCGTGCGCGAGGTGGACCTCCAGCAGGTCGAAGCCCGCCGCCTCGGCACGCCGCGCCGACTCGACGAACTCGGCCTTCACCTGGTCCATGTGCTCGCGGCTCATTTCCGTCGGCACCTGGCCGTGCTCCAGGTAGGAGAGCGGCGACGGGGCGATGATCTCCCAGTTGCCCTCCTCGAGCGGCTGGTCGATCCCCTCCCACATCAGCTTGGTCGAGCCCTTGCGCCCGGAGTGGCCGATCTGGCAGCCGATCTTGGCGGGCCCGTGGCCGTGGACGAAGTCGACGATCCGACTCCAGCCCGCGACCTGGTCGTCGCGGTAGAGGCCACCGCAACCGGGGGTGATCCGCCCCTCGGCCGAGACGCAGACCATCTCCGTCATCACCAGGCCGGCGCCGCCGACCCCGCGGCTGCCGAGGTGGACGAGGTGGAAGTCCCCGACCGCCCCGTCGACCGCCGAGTACATGTCCATCGGGCTGACCACCACGCGGTTCTCCAGCTCGACGCCGCGCAGCTTGAACGGCGTGAACATCGGCGGGCGCAGCGGCGCGGGCGCGGCACCGTTGGCGGCGGGCACCTCGGCGCCCATCTGCCGGTGGAAGTCCTCGTCGACGCGGCGCATGAAGTCGGCGTCGCGCATCGTCAGGTTCTCGTAGGTGATGCGGCGACTGCGGGTCAGCAGGTTGAAGGCGAACTGCGGCGCCGACTGGCCGACGTAGCGGGAGATCCCCTCGAACCACTCGAGGCTCGCCTGCGCGGCGCGCTGGGTCGACTCGACGATCGGGCGGCGGTCCTCTTCGTAGGAGAGCAGCGCCTCGCCGACGTTGTCGTCGGCATCCTTCAGCGCCCAGGCCAGCGCCGTCGCGTCCTCCATCGCCAGCTTCGTCCCCGAGCCGATCGAGAAGTGCGCGGTGTGCGCGGCGTCCCCGAGCAGCACCAGGTTCTCGTGGCGCCAGTTGGTGTTGCGGATCGTCTGGAAGTTCAGCCACTTCGAGTTGTTGGCCCGCAGCTCATGACCCTGCAGCTGCTCGGCGAACATCTCGCGGAAGCGGGCGATCGCCTCCTCGTCGTTCTCGCCCGGCGCGAAGGCCTTGTTCTCGGTCGAGTCGAAGCCCGCCCGGCGCCAGGTCGCCTCGTCGGTCTCGACGATGAAGGTGCTCATCGTCTCGTCGTAGGGGTAGCCGTGGATCTGGAAGATCCCCCACTCGGTCTCGACGATGTGGAAGGTGAACGCCTCGAAGACGAGGTCGGTCCCCAGCCACATGAATTTCGAGAAGCGGCCCTCGGGGGTCGTCCCGAAGACGTCCGGGTAGGCGGCGCGGACCGCGCTGTTGACGCCGTCGGCAGCGATCACCAGGTCGTGGGACCGCATCAGCTCCAGGTGCTCGGGCGCTTCGCTGCTGAAGCGGACGTCGACGCCGACCTCCTCGGCCCGCTCCTGCAGGATGTTCAGCAGGCGCATCCGGCCGAGGGCCGAGAAGCCGTGGCCGCCGGAGCGTTCCACCGTGCCGCGGTAGTAGATGTCGATGTCGGCCCAGCGGGCGAAGCTGTCGGCGATCGACTTGTAGCTCTGCGGGTCGGCGGCCTCGAAGGCGGCCAGCGTTTCGTCGGAGAAGACGACGCCGAAGCCGAACGTGTCGTCGGAGCGGTTGCGCTCCCAGACGGTCACGTTGTGGCCGAGACGGCCGAGCAGGATCGAGGCGTAGAGGCCACCGGGGCCGCCGCCGATGATCGCGACGTTCACGATTTTCCTCCTTGGGCGAAGAGAGTGCGGGCGATGATCTCGCGCTGGATCTCCGAGGCACCCTCGTAGATGCGCGGCGCGCGAACGTCGCGGTATAGGTGCTCCAGCAGGTGGCCGCGGACGAGTGCCCGCGCGCCGAGGGTCTGGACGGCGACGTCGACGGCTTCCTGGGCGACCTCGGTCGCCATCAGCTTGGCCATCGCCGCCACCTGGGTGATCGGCCGCAGGCCGCGGTCGAAGGAACGGGCGGCGTCGTGGACCAAGAGGCGCGCGCCCTGGATGCGGGCGGCGACCTCGGCGAGGCGGTGCGAGACCGCCTGCAGGTCCTTCAGCTTGCCGCCGAAGGCGTCGCGGTCGGCGGCGTGGGCGACGGCCGTGGCGAGCGCCGCCTCGGCCATGCCGATCGCGAAGGCGCCGACGCTGGGCCGGAAGAGGTCGAGGGTGCGCATCGCGACCGACATCCCGCGGTCGACCTCGCCGAGCATCGCCTCGCGGGGCACGTGGACGTCCTTGAAGACGAGGCGGCCGATCGGGTGCGGGGACAGCATCTCGATCGCCTCGCCGGAGAGGCCGTCGCTTTCGCGCGGGACCGCGAAGCCGGTGATGCCGCGGGCGCCGGCGCCCTCGGTGGTGCGGGCGAAGACCGTGTAGAGGTCGGCTTCCGGGGCGTTCGAGATCCAGATCTTTTCGCCGTTGAGGACGTAGCCGTCGTCGACCGACTCGGCCTTCAGGGAGAGCGCGGCGACGTCGGTGCCGGCGTCGGGCTCCGACAGGGCGAAGGCGGCGACCGCCTCGCCGCGCGCCAGGCGCGGGACCCACTCCTCGATCATCGACTCGGTGCCCGACTGCAGCAGCGGGAACGAGCCGAGGCCCTGCAGGGCGAAGGCGGTCTCGGCGGCGGTCGAGCCGCGCGCCAGGCCCTCGCGGATCAGACACAGCTCCATCGCCTTGACCGTCCAGGTGCCGTCATCCGCGCGGGCGTAGAGGCGGTCGTAGAGGCCGGCCTCGGCGATCGCGCCGATCAGGTCGCGGTCGAGCTTCGACCCGTTGCCCGCTTCCTCGTGGGCGTGGGCGAGCGGCGCGAATTTCTCCGTCGCGAGCTCTTCGCACTCGGCCAGCAGCGCGCGCTCCTCGTCGGTGAGGTGGGCGTCGAGCAGCGACACCTGCGCCTCGGTGGCGGCCATCAGGACTCCTCTCCCGGAATCACGGCGATCGCCATCAGCTCGACCAGGGCCGGGTCGTCGAAGAGCCGGGTCACGCCGAAGAGGCCGGAGGCCGGATAGTGCGTGCCGAAGTTGTCCTTCCAGACCTTGCCGAGCTCCCGCAGGTTGTCTTTGTATTCGACGACGTCACGGCAGAAGATCTGCATCGAGACGATGTGCTCGGCCTCGCCGCCGGCCGCCCGCAGCGCGGTCATCACGTTGTTCGCGGCGACCTCGAACTGCTCGACGATCGTCTCGCCGACGATCTCGTTCTCCTTGTTCAGCGCCGTCTGGCCGCCGAGGTAGACGGTGCGGCCGGGCGCGGCGACGATCGCCTGCGCGTAGCCGACCGGCGGCGCCAGGTCGGGCGAGACGACGATGCGGTGGGGGGTCTCGGGCATCAGCGTCCCTCCCATTTCGGGTCGCGTTTCTCTTTCCAGGAGTTGTAGAACTCGCCGTGGTCGTGCGTCTTCATCATCAGCGCCTGCGTCAGCGCCTCCAGCTCGATCGACGACGCCAGGTCCATGTCCAGCTCCTTCGCGATCAGGGACTTGGTCGTCCCGTAGGCGAGCGAAGGGCCGTCGGCCAGGCGGCGCGCCAGGGCGGCCGTCGCGTCGGCGAGCTCCTCCGGCTCGTGCAGCGAGTTGGCGAGGCCGTACCGGTAGGCCGTCTCGGCGTCGAGCTTGTCCCCGAGCATCAGCAGCTCAGTCGCACGGCCGGCGCCGACGATGCGCGGCAGAAGGTATGCCGAGCCCATGTCGGCGCCGGCCAGCCCGACCTTCGTGAACAGGAAGGCGAACGACGCTTTGGTCGAGAGGAGGCGGAAGTCGGCGGCGAGCGCGACCACCGAGCCGGCGCCGGCGGCGATGCCCTGGATCTGGGCGATCACCGGGATCGGGATGTCGCGCAGGCCCTTGACCGCGGCGCCGGTCATCCGGGTGAACTCGAGCAGTTCGGAGGCCTCCATCTTCTGCAGCTCGCCGATGATCTCCTCGACGTCGCCGCCGGAGCAGAAGCCGCGGCCCTCGCCGGCGATCACCAGCACGCGGACGTCCCCGCGGTGGGGCAACTCGGCCGCCAGGTCGCGCAGGTCGGCGTAGCTCTGGAAGGTGAGCGCGTTCAGCTTCTCCGGCCGGTTCAGCGTCACCGTGGCGACACCGTCCTCCACCTTGAAATCGAAGTGCTCCCACTCATCCGTGAACTGCGCCGAAGCGCGGAACGGGCTCATGCCTGGATCCCTCCTCCGTCGATGACGATCGTCTGGCCGTTGATCGGCGCCGCCTCGGTGGACGCGAGCCAGATCAGGGTGGCGGCGACCTCATGCGGGTCGACCAGCCTGCCGAGCGGTGCCGAGCGCTCCAGCGCCTTGCGACCCTCCGCCGCGTCGCGGCCGGTGGCGGCGACGATGTTGGCGACCGAGCGCTCGGTCATCTCGGTGTCGACGAAGGTCGGGCAGACGGCATTGGCACGGACTCCGGTACCCGCCACCTCGGCGGCGGTCGCGCGCATCAAGCCGACGGCGGCGTGCTTGGACGCGGTGTAGGCGGCGGTGTAGCGGGCGCCGACCTTGCCTGCGGTCGAGGCGACGGTGAGGACCGAGCCGCGGTCGCGCTCCAGCATCCCCGGGAGGACGGCGCGGGTGCAGAGGAAGGCGGCGGTGGCGTTGACCGCGATCTGGCTCTCCCAGTCGGCGAGCGAGGTCTTGGCGAGCGGCGCGCTGATCGCGACGCCGGCGTTATTGACGAGGACGTCGACGGCGCCGATCTCGCCGAAGGTCTCCTCCACCTCGGCCTCGACGGAGACGTCGCAGCGGGCGGTGCGGACGTTGGCGGCGTGGACGCCGAGCGAGTCGGGAAGGGCGGCGAGCGCCTCGGCGTCACGGCCGAGGGCGACGACGGTGTCCCCGAGCGCGGCGAACGCGGCGGTGGCGGCGCGGCCGATGCCCTTCGCCCCACCGGTGACCACGACCGTGCGACTCACGCTTTGACCCTGACGCTGTCCGGAAGAGACCCCATCTCTCGGAATAGTCTACACCCAGGCGAGGAGCTATGTCGAATGAAATGTGGGGAAAGCGACTAGAGGGTCCCCCGGGAGGGTAGGGACCCGGCATGCGGACCCCTTTCTGGAACCCGCGGACGGAGACGTTGGCGCGAGAGGATCTCGAGGCGCTGCAGCTGGCGAAGCTGCGCGACCTGGTCGACTGGACGCTCGCCGAAGCGCCCTGGCAGGCGCGGCGGCTGCGCACCGCCGGGGTCGATTCCTCGGAGCTGATCCGGACCCGCGACGACGTGCGCCGCATCCCCTTCCTCACCCGGGACGAGTGGATGGAGTCCCAGGCGGAGGACCCGCCCTTCGGCGAGGTGCTGACGCAGCCGGTGGACGCGGCGACCCGCTACCACACGACCTCGGGGACCAGCGGCACCCGGCCGCTGGCGGTGCTCGACGGGCCGAAGGACTGGGAGTGGATCGCGGAGATGTGGTGCTACGCGCTCTGGGGCTTCGGCATCCGGCGCTCGGACAGGATCTTCTTCGCCTTCAGCTACGGGGCGTTCGTCGGCTTCTGGGGCGCGCACTACGCCGCCGAAAAGCTCGGCTGCCTGGTGCTCTCGGGCGGCAACATGACCACCGAGGCGCGGGTGCGGATGCTCGGGGACACCGACGCGACCGTCGTCTGCTCGACCCCCACCTATGCGCTGCGGATGGCCCAGGAGGCGCAGTCGCTGGGGATCGACCTCGCCGCCGGGTCGGTGAAGAAGCTGGTGCTCTCCGGCGAGCCGGCGGGTTCGATCCCGGCGACCAAGGCGCTGATCGAGGAACAGTGGGGCGCCGAGACCGCCGACACGGCGGGGATGACCGAGGTCGGGACGATCGTGATGTTCGAGTGCGACCACCACCCCGGCGGCGCCCACCTGATCGAGGACCATTACCTGGAGGAGACGATCGACCCCGACAGCGGCGAGCCGGTCGGCTATGACGAGGAAGGCGAGCGCGTCGTCACCTCCTTCGGGCGCGGCTTCATCCCGGTGCTGCGTTACCGCACCCGCGATCTCGTCCGCCGCGTCCCCGCCGAGCGCTGCTCCTGCGGGCGGACCTTCGACATCTACGAGGGCGGCATCCGCGGACGCGCCGACGACATGAAGGTGGTCCGCGGCACCAACATCTACCCCAGGGCGATCGAGGAGATCGTCCACGGCCGGGCCGAGATCGACGAGTTCCAGGTCCGCCTATATACGGAGCAGGGCATTCGCGACGAGGTCGAGGTCCTGGTCGAGTGCGCCGGCGACGACGCCCAGGTCGAGGCGATCCTGGCCGACCTCCGCGCCGAACTGGCGAGAGCCCACGAGGGCCTGCGCATCGGCGTCCGCCAGGTGGAGGCCGAGTCCCTCCCCCGCTTCGAGCTGAAGGCGAAGCGCCTGGTGGACGAGCGCGAGGTCTGGGGCGGCAAAGGCGAGAGGAAGGTGGTCTGATGGCAACCGAGTCGAGCTTCGAACTGACCGAGGGCGAGCGCGAGGTCCTCGCCTGTTACCAGCAACTCCGCGCAACGTTGGCCGAGCACGGCGAGGAGCTCCCACCCTTCGTCGAGCGCAACGCGATCAAAGCCCTCGCGAGCCTCTGGCAGGTGGCGAACGGCCTCGACACCCACCCCGGCCAGATCTACGACCTCGGCGCCTGACCCACCCTTCGCCCTTCCATGCCCATACGGGGTACAAGTAGCGAACGGCTCGCGATCTTAGGCAGGTGGCTGGCGGTGGCGGTGATCTTCAGTGCGGCCCTGCCGACTTCGATCGTCGCGGCCGGGCGCCGCCCGGTCCTTCCGTCGAGTCACCCCGCGGTCCCTGGAACCTTGATCGCCTGCTTCGACGGGAAGATCAACCGGACCTTTGGCAAGGTCGAACCCTGGCACTGCGACTTTGCGGGGAACCTCGAATTCGCGGGACGCCTCGAGGGGGGCACTACCCGAAACACCGCCGACGGTTCGTTTGCCCGGCTCCCGGTCGAAGGGGTATGGGAACGAATCGAGTGGCATAACTGGGGCACTTCCAAGTCGTTCGGGAATGAAGCGGTGAGTGCTCGTACCGGAAAGAGGGTCTCGGTACACGCCTACCGCCGGGTCCGATGCGCTGATGGCAGCACCTGGTACGCGCGGGCGAGCATCTTCAATACGGACGGCGGCTACGACTCGGTCGTACGGCTCCCTGTCTGCGTCGACCCCCAACTCCGCCACTAACGCGGCGTCCGGATGCCGGCTGACTCCAGCCGCGGGACGACCTCTTCGACGAAGTACGGCAGTTCGCCCAGGTAGTCGACGAAGCTGACCGTGCAGCCGCCGAAGCCCGAGCCGGCCAGTTCGATCAGAGACTGCGCGACCTCGTCGGGCGTGCCGATCAACGGCAGCGTGCCGTGGCCGGCGGCGAAGCGCTCGCGGAACGTCGCCAGCATCTCCGGCGTGAACGACTGGGCGTGCATGCCCTGCAGCTCCATCAGGTTGTCGACCGCGTCCCAGTCTGCGTTCTCGTTCGCGTAGTAATCGAGAAACTGCTCGGCCTCCTCGTGGGTCGGCCGGCAGACCACGTGGCAAGGCGTGAAGGCGCCGACCTCGCGCCCGTATCGCTCCCGCGCCAGGTCGGCGATTTCCTTCACCTTGTCCCCGCCGGAGGCGGAGTCGGCGACGATCGTGAAGAGGAAGCTCGCGTTGTGGCCCGCGTAGTCCATCCCCTGCGGCGAGGACCCGGCGTTGAGGATCGGCACCGCCCCGTCCTGGGGCTTCGGGTCCCCCTCCACCCCCTTGAGCGAATAGAACTCGCCCTCGTGGTCGAAGGACCCCGGCTCGCTCCAGATACGGGAGACGATCTCGAACCACTCCTGAGCCATCGCATACCGCCGGTCGTGATCGGTGGGCAGGTCCACCCCCATCGCCTCGTACTCGGGTTTGTTCCACCCCGCGACCACGTTCAGCCCGGCCCGCCCCGGCCCGATCTGATCCAGCGTCGCCAACTCCTTGGCAGCCACCAGCGGATGGTTGAAGGCCGTATGGATCGTCGAGAAAACCGTCAGCCGCTCGGTCACCGCCAACTGAGCCGCGGCCAGCACGACCGGGTCGAGCACGCCTCCATGAAAGTTCGTGTCTCCGCCATAGCCAATCCACCGAGCAATGGGCAGCAGGAAGTCGATCCCCAGCTCATCCGACAACTTCGCCAACGCGACATTGTCCTCATAGCTCGCTGACCACCGCTCCGGAATCTTGGTCACCGCCAGCCCACCACTGCAATTGGCCGAGAACAGTCCGATCTTGAACCCCGTCGCCGGATCAAGAATTGGCTTCACGCTGCTCCTCCTTCGAGTCGGTGCCGAGCCGACACTCTACGTCGAGGCACGCAGCTATGTCGAATAAATCGCGACCGGACCAGGGGCCGAGGACCGTCCCCGTGTGTTCGCTGCCGGAGAGGTCGATCCCTACGATCCGGCCGCTAATTGCTCAGAAGGTAACGAGCTACCACCACACCGGCCGGGACGTCCGGCGCCCCGGTCTGGGCATGGACGGAGATGAGCCTCCCCTGGGGGTCGAAAAATAGGGCACCGCGGCCGCCCAGCCCCGGGACCGGGGTGACGAGTTCTCCTCGGGGCCCGAAATGCTTTTCCTGCACTCCGAGGGCCGACAGGCGCATGAGCGCCATCGACCGCGCCCTCAGAGGCCCGAACGAACCGCCGACCAGAAGCCGACCGCGATGGTCGACCGCCAGGGAGTCGAAACCCCCTGAGACGACCCTGCCGGTCCGGATAGTGGCAGAGCCCCCTTGTCCCCACGAGCGGCTCGGCTTCCCGTCTGGCGCGACCTTCAGGACCTTTGCCTTCTCCTTCTCGCCGCGAATCCCCCGGATGTACCTGAGGGCGAACACCGACCCGGCCGGTCCACCCGCCAATGCCGTGAAGGGTCCTTCGATCCCGCCTCCGTCGCCGAAGGCGCCTCTCGCCTTCCCGGTCTGGGCCAACTGGGCGATCCCGTTTCTGCTTCTCCCCGCAGAGCATTCACGGGACGTCGCCGAGCGGTAGGTGATCCCGCTGCCGTCCGCGACCGGTTCCCTGACGGATTCGGGATACAGGGGTAGTTCCGCGAGGCGCCGGCCTCCTATGACTCCTCGACCACCGAAGGTCGTGTCGAGCGAGCCGTCTTCCTCGAACCGCGCCACGAAGCCGCCCGAGTCGACACTGGGCCGAAGTTCTTCGCCGAAGTGACACCCGAGTCGGAGGCCGATGGCGGCTTCCCCCGTCACGACCAGCCTCCCCTGCGGGTCGATCGTGATGCCCGTCGCCCTGAGGGCAGGACGAGAACCGACCCGACCTCGACGGTCCGTCGCCAGGGGAGCCGGCAGGCCGAGGTCGGTTTCGACCACACCGCCCTGGCCGAAGCCCGGGTCGGGCGAACCGTCGGGAAGGAGTCTCGAGATCTGGATCGCCGCGGGACGGAACACCGCGGCGTCGAGGTCGAGCGGGCTGGGGTTTTCGGCTTCCGGGAAGTACGACGTCCTGACGACGACGAGCCGCCCCTGCGGGTCGACGGTGAAGCCCGCCAACACGTATTCCTGCTGAGACCCTGCCGGCACCGGCAGGTCGACCGAGCCGCCGAAGAGTTCGCCACTGCCCCCGGAGCTACTCAGCAACTCGAGGGACGGGCCGCCCCTGACCACGAGGCTGCCGTCGCCGACGGACACGCCCGAGACCGGAGTACGAAAGGCCGGGAGCGGAGAGAGAGAGGCGATACCAGGGACCGGGATGTGGACCAGTCCACCTTGACCGAAGCTCGGATCGAGGACGGCGGAGGCCGGGCCGCCGTGGGTGCCGGGATCAGGCGACGCGGATGCTCTCGCGTTCCCCGCGAAGCTGAGAGACGAGGCGAGGATCGCGACGATCAGGAGCAGAAGGGCCGCGACGGCGGAACCGTCCAGCGCGGGCGACGGCGCCTTCGACCACCCCCGGGGTGGACCCGGTCGCTCCCCGGCGCGGCCAGGACCGCCGACCGTTCCCTGCACCCGACCGATCCGCCCCCTCATGCCCTTCGTAACCCCGGGCCGGGCAGGCGGTTGCGGCGGCGACGCGGCGAGGCCGGCGTCACCCGTTGTTGCGGGGGACCGCGATCTCTTCGAAGTGGCGGTCGGCGGCGCCGGCCAGGCCCTCGTAGACGGCGTCGAAGGTCTTGATCGCCTCGGCGCGGCGGTCGAGGAGGGGGGCGATCGAGTCGGGGAGCTCGGGATCGACGAGGGAGAAGCCGCGGAAGGAGTGCATCAGGCGGGTGCGGGTGACGAAGGCCTCGCGGTCGGAGAGGGCGCGACGGGCGGTGGCCTTGGTGAGGGGCGAGAAGGTCTCGAGGAACTCGTCGTAGCGGGGGCCGAGGGCGTGGAGGTCCCAGGCATTCGAGGTGAGGATGGCCTGCTCGGAGCCGCGGGCCATGCGGGCGAGGAAGATCGAGACGTAGTCGCCGACGGCGAGGGTCTCGACCAGGGCGCGGACCTCCTCCTCGCGGTCGGAGGCGGCGATCCAGGTGGCGTCCTGGAGGGAGCCGAAGCCGAGGAAGCGCAGGCGCGAGGCGAGGCGGGAGCGCTCGACCCGGCGATCCTCCGGGATCGTGTGCCAGAGGAGGGTCCAGGCGTCGGCGCCGGGCGCGCGCCGGCCGAAGGAGAAGATGCGCCGGTCGCCCTCGGCGAGCAGCTCTTGGGCGCGCGGCGTCAGGGCGTAGTTGATCATCCGCCCGTCGCGGTGGCGCTCCAGCATCCCGCGGGTGACGAGGCGCGAGAGGGCGGCGCGGACCGCCTCGGTCGAGAAGCCGAACTCGCCGATCAGCTTCACCATCCCGCCCGACCAGACCCGGCCGCCGGCGCGGCGCATGTGGGAGCCGAGGATCGTGATCGTCAGATCCTGGGAGCGCATCGTCCCGTTGGAGTGGGCGGGGACAGGGGCGGTCGCCACGGCGTTCACCCGGTCAAGCATTCCGGCGCGGACGGACGGCAATGGTGACGCGGCTCACGGCGACGTTGCGCCCGGCTTCGTCGGTGATCGTCACGTCCCAGACCCAGGTGGTGCGCCCGCGGTGGATCGGCGTGGCGACGGCATCGAGGACGCCGTTCGCGGCGGGCCGCAGGAACTTGGTGTCGTTCGCCTGGCCGAGGCCGACGTCGCCGTTCGGCGTGACCGCCCAGTTGGTGCCGCTGGAGGCGAGCGCCTCGGCGACGCTGGCGTAGACCCCACCGTGGACGATCCCGGTCGGCTGCAGGAGGTGCGGCTCGATCGGGAGCCGAGCACGGACCCCGTCCTCCCCGCACGAGATCACCTCGAGCCCGTAATGGGCATCGAAAGGTGATTTCCCCGCTAGTGCTCGATCAAAGTCGTCAGTCGACATCGCAACCCGCTAGGGCGCCTACCTTACCGAGTGCAGGCGCCCGAGAAGGTCGTCGGCGAGCTTGCGCCCGCGCTCCCCGGCGGCGAGCACGAAGGAGCCGCGGCGATCGACCAGCAGGTCGAAGCCCTCGGGGACGACGATCGTGGTCGTCGCCAGCTCGACGATCGCCGGGCCGGAGGCCTCGAAACCGGCGCTGAGACCGTGCCCGTCGTACACCGGCGTGTCGACCATCGCCCGGCTGCGCGCCGACCAGGTCGGCCGGTTGCTGACCGGGTGCGCATCGCCGGACGCCATCTCGTCCATCTCGCCGAGGTCGGGCTTCGCCGTCTCGCCGCGCGCGCTCAACCGCAGCGCCAGGCACTCGATCGTGCCCTCGGGCGAGGAGTAGCCGAAGGTGCGGTCGTGCTCGGCGTTGAAGGCAGCGGTCATCGCGCCGAGGTCCGGGGACCCTCCCGGCGCCCACGGCAGCTGCACCTCCAGCTCGTGCCACTGGCCCGCGTAACGCAGGTCGAGTGAGGCGGCGAAGGAGATCGCCTCGTCGGCGACGCCCTCCCCGTGCAGGGTCTCGCGCCCTTCGGCGGCGAGCTCCTCCAGGGTCCGCCCCACCTCGGCGGCATCGAGGTCGGCGAGCGGGGACTTGAGCGCGCGCACCGCGTCGTGCTGGAAGTCGCACATCAGCATCCCGGCGGCGCAGAAGATCGAGGACTCGCGCGGGACCAGCAGCAGCGCGACCTCGAGCTCGGCGGCGATCGCCGCCGCGTGCAGCGGCCCGGCGCCACCCGCGACCACGACCGGGAAGTCGCGCGGGTCGAGCCCGCGGCGCACGGTGATGTCGCGGACGCCGGTCGCCATGCTCACGTTGATCAGGTCATACGCCCCGGCGGCGGCCTCCTCGATCGACACGCCGAGCTTGTCGGCGACCGGCTGGAAGGCACTCCGCGCCGCGTCCAGGTCGAGCGGCACGCCGCCTGCCAGCGGGCTCGTCGCGGAGAGGTAGCCGAGGATCAGGTCGGCGTCGGTGGTCGTCGGCTCGGTGCCGCCGCGCCCGTAACAGGCGGGCCCCGGTTCGGCCCCGGCGCTGCGCGGTCCCACGGAGAGCATCCCGCCCTCGTCGACCGCGGCGATCGAGCCGCCGCCCGCGCCGATCGTGTGGATGTCGATCGTCGGCAGCGCCAGCGGCCAGTCGGCGACGGTGCCGTCGGTCATCGTCACCGGGCGCCCGTCGACGACCATCGCGACGTCGAAGCTGGTGCCGCCCATGTCGACGGTGAGGCAGGCGTCGACCGCGGCGTCGGCGAGGTGATGGAGCCCCGCGGTCGGGCCCGAGGCCGGGCCCGAGAGCAGCGAGAGCGCCGCCCGCCGCGAGACCTCCTCCGGGGTCGCCACGCCACCGTTCGACTGCATGATGAGCAACACGCCGGCGAAGCGGAGCTCGGCGAGCCGCGAGGTCAGGCCCTCCATGTAGCCGCTGATGATCGGACCGACGTAGGCGTTCAGGACCGTGGTCGAGGTCCGCGGGTAGTACCGGATCTGCTCCAACAATTCGTGCGAGGCGGTCAGGTAGGCGTCCGGCATGACCTCTTCGACGATCTCCCGCGCGCGCCGCTCGTGGGCGGCGTTCTGGGGCGAGTGCATGAAGGAGATCGCGACCGCTTCGACGCTCTCGCCTGCCAGCGCCTCGGCGGCGGCGCGCACGCTCGCCTCGTCCAGCTCGGCCAGCACCTGGCCCTCCGGCCCGATCCGCTCGGCGATCCCGTGGGTGCGCTCGCGCGGGGCCAGCGGCTCCGGCGGCGTCAGGTGGTTGTCGTACGGCGTCGCCCGGGTGCCGTCGCGCAGGCGCAGCGTGTCGCGGAAGCCCTCGGTCATCAGCGCGCCGGTCTTCGAGCCGTTGCCGGTCAGCACCGCGTTGGTGGAGACGGTGGTGCCGTGGACGATCAGCTCGATCTGGGCGACGAACTCCTCGAAGGGCAGCTCCAGCCGCCCGGCGATCTCCTCCAGCCCGCGGACGAAGGCGAGCGAGGGATCATGGGTCGTCGAGCTCGTCTTGTGGACCAGCGGGGCCTCGCCGCCGAGGCAGAGGAAGTCGGTGAAGGTGCCGCCCACGTCGATGCCGAGCCGGTAGCTCATGCCACACCTCCCACGATCGAGTTGGCCATCTGCGCGCGGAGCCGTTCGGTCTCCTCGCGGTCGTGCCCGGTGCCCTCGGTGTCGACCGCGACGCCGTAGACCTCGCGCGCCCGCTTGCCGCTGAGCAGCCCTTCGCGGACCTCGCGGACGACCAGCTCGGGATCGCGCTTCACCGGCTCGCCGTAGCCGGCGCCGCCGCCGTGGTTGGAGACGCAGACGGTGCCCTGGGGGATCTGGACGCCCTCCTTGGAGCCCCAGTCGCGCTCGGAGCCGTCGGGCTCGGTTAGGCGCAGCACGTTCAGCCTCCCGTCCTCGCCGCCGAAGAGGCCCTGCGCGGGCGCCGCGCCCTCGGCCTCGGAATCGTCGCCGAGGGTCGAGCCGCGCACCCCTTCGCCCTCGAAGCGGAACCGCGTCCGGGTGCCGTAGCCCCCGCGCCACTCCCCCGCCCCGGCCGAGTCGGTCTCCAGTTCGACGTAGTCGACGATGTGCGGGGTCGAGAGCTCGAAGATCTCCATGTCCTGCGAGCGCATCGAGCCCGGCGTGCCGGTGAAGCCGATGCCGTCGTAGCCGTCGGTTCCCTTCATCGCCCCGGAGCCGCCGCGCGAGAACAGCAGCAGGTCGACGTAGACCTCGCCGGTGCGCGGGTCGACGCCGCTGAGCGAGGCGGGCAGGAACTGGTTCCAGCCGGCGCAGACGAGGTCGGGCAGCGGCTCGGCGAGCGCGGTCATGATCGACTCCAGCACCTCGTCGCACATCTGGTTGCCGAAGACGCTGGCGGCCGGGAACTCGGGGTCGATCAGCGAGCCTTTGCGGAACTTCGTCGACATCGTCGCGAAGAGGCCCGCGTTGGTCGGGATCGAGAGGCCGGAGGCGTCGAGCAGCATCATGAAGGCGATCGAGATCGCCCCGATCGCCGAGGCCGCGGGCATGTTGGTGAAGCCGGCCGCCTGGTCGTCGGAGCCGGAGAAGTCGAAGGTGATCTCGGAGCCCGCGATCGTCACCTCGACCGCCACGCGCAGGCGCTTGGTCGGGTCGATGCCGTCGGACTGCATGTAGCTCTCGCCGTGATAGACGCCGTCGGGCCAGCGCTCGATCTCGGCGCGCACCTGCCGTTCGGCGGCCTCGATGACGAAGTCCATGTGGCGGTCGAAGACCTCGGAGCCGTAGCGGTCGAGCACCTCGACCAGGCGCCGCCGCCCGATCGTGCAGGCGCCGATCATCGCCTGGACGTCGTCCCAGGTGATCTCGAGGCGGACGTTCGCCCGCACCAGCCGTACCACGTCGTGGATCGGCTCGCCGCCGGAGTGGATGCGCAGCGGCGTCATCCGGAACGCTTCCTGCCAGACCTCGCGGAATTTCGGGTCGTAGCCGCCGAGGGTCATGCCGCCGACGTCGGCGACGTGGCCCTTGCCCGCGGTCCAGGCGACCAGCTCGCCGTCGTGAAAGACCGGCATGTAGATGCCGACGTCGGCGAACTGGTTGCCGCCGCTGAAGACGTCGTTGTGGATGAAGACGTCGCCGTCGTGGACGTCGTCACCGAACTCCTCGATGATCGCCCGCAGGGACGGGGCGGCGCCGAAGGCGATGATCGAGGCGAACTCGGTCTGCGCCAGGGTGCGGCCGTCGCGGTCGAAGATGACCGTGACGAAGTCCCCGATCTCGTTGAAGATCGGGGAGCGCGAGGAGCGCATCAGCACCGTCGCCATCTCACGGGAGACGGCGACGACGCGGCGCTGCAGCACCGACGCGAGGATCGGGTCAGCGGCCGGCTGCGCGGTGGCGGCGGCGGGCGAGGCGTTCATCTTCGGGCTGGCCTAGCGGGGGACGAAGGCGAGGACGCGCGAGGGGCTGCCGGTGCCGTCGACCAGCTTCAGGGGGGCGACGACGATCAGCGCGCCGGTGGTCGGCAGCTTCGTCAGGTTCGCCAGCTGGGTGAGGCCGTAACGGCCCGCGCCGAGGAGGAAGTTGTGGACCGGGAAGCCCGGGTCCATCCCACCCGCGGAGCCGGCGTCGATGCCGACCGTCTCGCAGCCGAAGCCGACGATGTTGGGGTGCTCGGCCAGCCATTTGGAGCCGGAGACGTCCGGGCCGGGGCTGTTCGGGCCCTCGGGGCCGAGGTTCAGGAACGAGGCCTCGTCCTGGGCGCGCGATTCCCAACCGGTCTTGAAGAGGAGCCAGCTGCCCGGCTGGATCTGGCCGTTCTCGGCCTCCCAGGCGTCGAGGTCCTCGGCCGTCAGCAGATAGCCGTTGTCGGCCTCGACCTCGGCGGTCTTGTCGACGACGACGACCGGGCCGACCAGCTGCGAGGCCGGGACCGAGGCGACGTCGGCGCCGTCTTTGCCGGTGACCCAGTGGATCGGCGCGTCGAAGTGGGTGCCGGTGTGCTCGCCGAGCTCGAGGACGCTCCAGGCCCAGGCGGGGCCGAGGTCGTCGTAGTGGCTGAGCTCACGGCGGGAGAGGTGCGGCGTGTTCGCGAACGGGTCGGGCAGGACGAGGACCGGGGTCGACTCGCTGAGCGGCTGGGTCAGGTCGACGACCTCCACCTCACCGGCGGCGAGGGCGGCGGTCAGATCAGTGACGGAAGTGTTGGGCATCGTGGCTCCTCGCTCTCGTTTACGTGACGGCCGACTACGCGGCGTGACCAATTGTGGCGCAGCGCCCCGCGACGGTCGTCCGGCGACGGGCCACCGCAAAGGGCCCGACGGCACGGACGACCGTCGTCTCGGGGGGCGCCGGCGCGGCCGGAGGTGCACCGTGGGGGGACGGCTGGCCGCACCGCTTGGGACCGCTTCGACTGCTGTGGTCGATCGGCAGCATCTGCGGCGACAGACTACACCTTTGCGCGATGGTGTGCAGATTATTTTTTGGCGCTCTGCGCGCGGGCGCGGAGCGCGCCGTCGACGAGCCCGAGTGAGACGGAGTCGCCCGCCTCGACGCCGTCGTCGACCCCCGCGATCGCCGGCGGCCCCTCCCCCTCCGGCCAGCTGTTCCTTTTGCGCCCATCAGGCGCATAAAGAACAGCCAGGCGAACGGTGCCGAGGCGGATCGGCTCGCCGTCGTAGCCGGGGGCCTCGGTGACGTCGAGCAGGGTGCCGGTCGGCGCGGGGACCTCTTCCCACTCGGCGGCGCCGCAGACCGGGCAGGCGAGGCGCGGCGGCCAGATCGCGTGGCCGCAGTTCGTGCAGGCGGGGATCGCGAAGTCGCTCATCGCCTCCTCCGCTCCGCGGCGCCGCGGCGGTCGCTCACCACGGCGCTCATCCGACTCGCTCCAGGACCGCGGCGTTGTGGGAGGCGCCGTGGCGGTAGAGGACCATGCCGTAGCCGGCGACGAGCGCCAGCTCGGCGTTCGTGGCGCGCTCCTCCTCCACCGTCCCGCGCAGCTGACGGACCGCCTCGACCAGGCCGTGCATGCCGCCCGCGCACCCCGCCTGGCCGGCGGAGAGCTGGCCGCCGGAGGTGTTCAGCGGCCAGCCGCCCTCGAGTACGGTCGAGCCGAGCCAGCGCTGGGGGTCGCCGTCGGGGACGAGGCCGAGGTCGAGCGCCTGGGCCAGCACCATCACCGGGTAGTCGTCATATAGGTAGGCGGCGTCGAGGTCCTCGGGGCGGGCGCCGGCCGCGTCCCAGAGGTCGTCGGCGAACTCGGCGAAGCCGGTGACGAGGCCGTCGCCCTCCTGCTGGTCGGAGTTGAAGAGCGTGCGCATGGCGCGAACCCGGGCGGCGGGGCCGGTGGTGGGCGCCGCGCGGAGGACGATCGCGTCGCCGCCGGAGACGACCGGCACGCAGTCGAGGCGGCAGAGCGGCGGCACGAAGAGCGGCGTGTCGAGGTACTCGGCCATCGTCAGCGGGTCGCGGTAGACGGCGAGCGGGTTGCGGCCGGCCCAGGCGCGCTGGGCCACCGGGATCGCGCCGAGATCCTCGCGGCCGAGGCCGCGGGCGTCCATCCAGCGCTGGGTCAGCAGCGCGAAGAGCGCGTTGGGGCCGCCGTAGTTCAGCGGTGCCAGGTGCTCGGCGGTGACCCGGTTGTAGTTGCGGACCAGGTCGACGAAGGAGTCTTTGTCGAGGTGGTCGGCGGAGCAGAGGACGATCGTCTCGGCGTCGCCGGCCTCGATCGCGCGCACCGCGTGGCTCAGCAGGTTGAGGCCGCTGGCGCCGCCGTGCGGGTCCTCCATCAGCCAGCGGGGGCTGAGGCCAAGGTGCCAGGCGAGGTCGACCGCGTGGTCGGGCTTCAGCGAGAACGAGGCGACGCCGAAGCCGTCGACGTCCTTCAGTCCCAGGCCCGCGTCGGCGAGGGCGCCGAGCACGGCCTCTTTCAACAGCGCCTTCGTGTCGCGCTCCGCCGGTGCGTGGCGTTCGTAGCGCGCCTCGTAGGCACCGACGATGAGGGCGTCATTGGACACGCCGTTTAATCTACACCGCAGCGCGGTGCCCCGTAGACGTTTCTGACGACCTGCTGCGATCGACTGGAGGAGACCATGACGACCTCGCCCACCCCCCTCACCGACCTGGGAGCGCGGGTCGACGAGATCTCCTCGCGCGTCGTCGACCGGCGGCGTTATCTGCACGAACGCCCCGAGCTCTCCTACCAGGAGTCCGAGACCTCGGCCTTCATCGTCGCCGAGCTGGAACGGATCGGCGGCTTCGCCGAGATCTCCCGTCCGACCCCGACCAGCGTCGTCGCCGACCTGCGTGGCGGCAGCCCCGGTCCGCGGATCGCGGTCCGCTCCGACCATGACGCGCTGCCGATCGAGGAGCAGACCGGCCTCCCCTTCGCCTCCAAGAACCCGGGCGTGATGCACGCCTGCGGGCACGACGGCCACACCTCGATGATGCTCGGCGTTGCCGAAGTCCTCGCGCCGCTGGCCGAGGGCCTGTCCGGTGAGGTGCGCTTCCTCTTCGAGCACGGCGAGGAGGCGCTGCCCGGCGGCGCCTCGCAGATGGTCGCGGCGGGGGCGATGGAGGGCGTCGACCGGGTGATCGGCCAGCACCTCTGGGCTTGGTTCCCGGTCGGCAAGGTCTCGGTGCGGCCCGGCCCGGTGATGGCCTCCTGCGACGTCTTCGAGATCGTCGTCACCGGTCGCGGCGGCCACATCTCCAAGCCCCAGGATGCGATCGACCCGCTCGTCATCGGCGCGCAGATCGTCACCAACCTCCAGCACGTCGTCGCCCGCGAGGTCGACCCACAGGAGATCGCCGTGCTCGGCGTCACCCAGTTCGAAGCGGGCGAGTCGGTCGGCGTGATCCCGCAGACGGCGCGCCTCGAAGGCGGCACGAACATGTTCTCCCCCGCCGTGCGCGACCTGCTCGAGCGCCGGATCGGCGAGATCGCGGCTGAGATCTGCGCCGCCCACGGCGCCACCTGCGAGTACACCTATACGCGCGGCTACGACGCGGTGGTCAACGACCCCGCGACGACCGAGATCGTCGCCGCGGCCGCGCGCCGCGCCCTCGGCGACGAGGCGGTCTACGAAGGTGAGCTGATCCTCGGCGGCGAGGACTTCTCCGCTTTCCAGGCCTGCGCCCCGGGCACCTTCCTGCTGCTCGGCGCGAGCGACCTCGACGCGGGCGAGATCCACGACCACCACCACCCGGAATTCGACATCGACGAGCGCGCCCTCGCGAACGGCGTGAAGGTGATCTCCGAGTCCGTCGTCGCCCTGCTGGAGGACGGCAAGCCGTAAGGGCCTAACGGCCCTTCCACTGAGGAGGGCGCTTCTCGCTGAAAGCGCGGGCGCCCTCCAGAGCGTCCTCGGAGCTGCCGACCTCGGCGTTCAGCTTCCGCTGCTCCTCCCAGAGGGCGGCTTCGTCGAGGTCCGGTGCGAGTTGCAGCATGCGGCGCGCGCCGGCCACGGCGAGCGGGGCGTTGGCGCCGATCTTCGCCGCCATCTCCAGCGCCACCTCGACCGCATCGCCGGGCGCGGTCAGGCGGCTGACCACGCCGTGCGCCTCCATCCTCTCGGCGGTGACGAACTCGCCGGTGAGGATGATCTCGGCGGCGACGCGCGGGGGGAGCAGGCGGGGCAGGCGGACGAGGCCGCCGCCCGCGGCGAGCAGGCCGCGACGCACCTCGGGCAGGCCGAAGGTAGCCTCGCGGGAGGCGACGATCAGGTCGCAGGCGAGCGCCACCTCGAAACCGCCGGCGAGCGCGTAGCCCTCGACGGCCGCGATCAGCGGCTTCTTCGGCGGCGCCTCGGCGAAGCCGGCGAGGCCGCGGCCCTCGATCACCGGTTTCTGGCCGGCGGCGAACGCCTTCAGGTCCATCCCCGAGGAGAAGTTGCCGCCGGCACCGGTGAGGACGCCCGCCGAAAGCTCGCGGTCGGCATCGAGGGAGTCGAGCGCCGCGGCGATGCCTTCGGCGACCTCCAGGTCGAGCGCGTTCTTCACCGTCGGGCGGTCGATCGTGATCAGGAGCGTCGCGTCGCGCCGCTTGGTCAGCACGGAAGTCATGGCGAAAACTCTACACCCGTCCCGGGTGGCCTATCGGCTATCGCTGGTAGCCCTAGGACCGGCGACGATCGTCGTCGTCCGGCAGCACCATGCTGACGATGCCGTTGACGATGCTGACGATGATCGCGGCGAGGACGGCCCACCAGAAAGTCCGGATCTCGAAGTCCGGGACGATCCAGTCGGTGAGGTAGAGCATGAAGACGTTGATCAGGAAGTAGAAGAGCCCCAGCGTCACCACGATGAAGGGGATCGAGAGCACCGTCAGGATCGGTTTCACCCAGGCGTTGACCAGCGTGAAGACGGCGGCGGCGATGAACAGCGTCCACCACTGGTCGCCATAACTGACCCCGGAGAGGATCCAGGCGGCGACGAAGAGGGCGACGACGTTGCCGACCCAGCGGACGAGGAGCTTCGGCATCTGACCCAGAGCATAGGCGCCGCCCAGGCGGTCAGCCGCGCTCTTCCTTCACCTTGACGCCATCGTGGAACCAGATGCGGCGGCCGTCAGGGTAGATCGCCGCCGGGCCGTCGTCGCGGTGACGCAGCCCACGGCGATACCACTTCTCGGTGCCGTTGACGTACACGCACGCCGGCGCGCCCTCGCGGTGGCGGACGCCATCCTCGTAGTACTTGACCGAGCCGTTCGCGTGGACGACCGCGGGCCCGTCCTCCCGGTGCAGCTTCCCGTGGCGGAACCATTCTTCGCGCCCACCGGGATGGATCCGCGCCGGCCCGTCCTCGCGGTGCAGCCGCCCCTCGTCGTCGTGCCACTCGTCCACGGCACCGAGGTACCCCAGGCCGGCTCTTCCAGACCGCGGCGGCCGCTAGGCCGGCTCGAACGCCAGGCTCACGAGGACCCGGCCGTCGCGGACCTCGACCTCGTGAGCGGCGACCGGGACGCCCTCTCCGGCGACCGGGACGCCGGTGGCAAGGTCATAGCGGCGTTCGTGCAAGGGGCAGGTGACACAGGAGTCGGAGACGATGCCGTCGGCCAAGGGGCCGCCGCGATGAGGGCAGGCGTGGTCGAGGGCGTACCAGCCGGTCGGGGCGTTGAAGACGGCGATCCGGCGCCCTTCGACGGTGACCGCCCGCCCCTCCCCGAGCGGCACGTCGGCGACCGCGCACACCGGGACGCTCATCGCGGCGACACTCATCGAGCGGCCCCCGCGGGCGGGCCGACGAGGGCGTCGATCGGCGTCTCCACCGACTCCGCGGGCCCCTCTTCGTTCAGGTCGGCGAACTGACGTGGGTGGTAGGGCGTGTCCCGCTCCAGCCAAGGATCGGAGACCGCTGCCTTGGCGATCCGGAAGCGCTCCAACAGCTCCGCCGAGAGCCCCGGGTCGAGGACCACGCGCCGGATCTCCTCGAGCCCGACCCGCGGCACGAAGTCGTAGAGCCGTTCCTTGTAGTCGCCGTTCTCCCGGTAGTACTGGAGCACGACCGTCGCCATGCGGACCACCTCGTCCTCGGTCTCCACCGTCGCCAGGATGTCGGCCTCGCGCACGCACGACCCCGCCGCGCCACCGACACGGATCTGCCAGCCGCCCTCGATCGCGACGATGCCGATGTCCTTGATCGTCGCCTCGGCGCAGTTGCGCGGGCAGCCGGAGACGCCGGACTTGACCTTGGCCGGCGTGTGCAGGCCCTCCCACTCCTTCTCCAGCCGCACGCCGAGGTCGATCGAGGCTCCCAGCCCGAAGCGGCAGAACTCCTCGCCGACGCAAGTCTTCACCGTGCGCACCGCTTTCGCGTAGGCGTGGCCGGATGGCATCCCGATGTCCTCCCAGATCTTCGGCAGGTCGGCCTTGTCGACTCCGAGTAGGTCGATCCGCTGTCCGCCGGTCACCTTCACCATCCGCACCTGGTAGCGCTCCGCCGCGTCGGCGATCCGCCGCAGCTCGTCCGGCGTCGTCACCCCGCCGTACATCCGCGGCACCACCGAGAAGGTGCCGTCGTTCTGGATGTTCGCGTGGACCCGGTCGTTGATGTAGCGGGCGTCGCGCTCCTCGCGGTGGCGGTTCGCGTTGACCTCGGAGACGAGGTAGGCGAGCGCCGGCTTGCACTGCCCGCACTCGCGTCCGGCGCCGCAGGCGTCGGCGACCTCCGAGACCGCGGTGAGGCCGCGCTCGCGGACGACCGCGGCGAGCTCCTCGCGGGTCTGTTGCCGGCAGGGACAAAGGTAGGCCGGCTCCTCCGCGGCATCCCCGCTCAGCGCCGAGACGAGCTCGATCACGGTCGACTTGCAGGACCCGCAGCCGGTGCCCGCGCGCGTCGTCGCCATCACCTCGCGGGCGGTGGCGCAGCCGTCCTCGACCACGGCGTCGACTATCTCGCCCTTGCAGACCCCGTTGCAATTGCAGATCTGCGCCGAGTCAGGTAGATCGGCAGCGGACGTCTCGGCCGAGGCGGCAAGCCGCGCGAGCGCATCCTCCACCTCCTCGCCGGCGAGGATCGCGGCCAGCAGGTCCTCCGTTCCCCGAGTGTCGCCGAGCAGGATCGCGCCCGCGGCGCGCCCTTCGTGCAGCACCAGCTTGCGGTAGGACGGCGCCTCGGCGTCCGCGACCGCGGCCTCGCGCCCGCCCTCGGGCACGCCGATCGAGACCAGGTCGACGCCCATCACCTTCAGCTTCGCCCACTGCAGCGAGCCCTCGTAGGCGCCTCCCTCGCCGAGCAGCGAGCCGGCGGCGACCGCGGCCTGCTCGCGGATGGGAGCGACGAGCCCGTAGACGACCCCGCGGTGCTCGGCGCACTCCCCCACCGCCCAGACATCCGGCGCGCTCGTCCGCATCTCGTCGTCGACGACGATCCCGCGGCCGGTCTCGATCCCGGCGGAGGCTGCGAGCGCGGCCTCGGCGCGGATGCCGATGCTGACCACCACGAGGTCGGCGGGGATCTCCTCACCGCCGGCGAAGCGCAGGCCCTCGGCCCGCTCGCGCCCGAGGATGCGCTCGGTCTGGCGGCCGAGCAGCACCTCCACGCCCAGCTCCTCCAGCGCCGGGCGCAGGAGGTCGGCGGCAGCGTCGTCGAGCTGCCGCTCCATCAGTCGGTCCATCAGGTGGACGACGGTGACCTTCGCCCCCTGGGAGGCGACGCCGTAGGCGGCCTCCAGCCCGAGCAGCCCGCCGCCGATCACGACGACGCGGGCGGCAGCCTCGGCGGCCGCGCGGATCTCGTCGCAGTGCGCCGGATCGCGGAAGGGGATCACACCCGACAGGTCGATCCCGGGCAGCGGCGGCATCAGGGGCTGGGAGCCGGTGGCGAGGACGAGCCGGTCGTACTCGACCTCTTCACCGCCGCCGAGCGAAAGGCGGCGGAAGGCAGCGTCGATCCGCTCGACCCGGTGCCCGAGCAGCGTCCGCACGCCGTTGTCCTCGAACCACTCGGCCGGCCGCAGGGCGAGCGCCTCCGGCTCCTCGCCGGAGACCAGGATCTCGGAGAGCCGAACCCGGTCATAGGGCAGGCACGACTCGCCGCAGATCATCGTCAGCGGCACCTCCGGGTCCCGGGCCCGCACCTCTTCGCAGAGCGCTTGCGCGGCGATGCCGCCGCCGATCACCGCTATCCCGTTCGAACTCATGCGCCCATCCTTGCCGGCGCACGTTTCGCCTCCGCTTCGTCACTGTTTCGAATCGATGAATCATGGGCGCGCAGGAGCGTGTCGATCTCCGCGAGGCACGAGCCGCAGCCGGTCCCGGCGCGGGTCAGTCGACCGACGTCGGCGCTCGTGAGCGCCGCGCCAGAGCGGATCGTCCCCTCGATCTCCCCGCGGGTGACCGTGTTGCAACTGCAGACGAGCTCGTCGGGATCGGCCGACGGCTCGGCCGCCCCGCCGCCGGGCGGTCCGAGCAGATGCTCGGGCACGGGCTCGCCGGAGCGCAGCAGGGTCGAGAGCTCGCGCGCTCCGGTGACGTCGCCGAGCAACGTCGCCGCGACGAGGCGCTCATCATCGAGGACGAGCCGCCGGTAGACCCCGCGGCGGCCGTCGATCCAGACGAGCTCGTCGCCCTCGGCCCGCGGATCGCCGCCCGCAAAGAGGGCGGTGCCCGCGACCTTCAAGTTCGTCGCCGGGACCTCGGCGTGGAAGGCAGCGGCGTCGCCGGCGATCGAGGCGCCCGCCGCCCGCGCCTGGGCGCCTGCGGGCGCCCAGAGGCCGTGGACGATGCCGCGGTGCTCGGCGCACTCGCCGATCGCCCAGACCGAAGGGGCGCCCGTCCGCATCGAGTCGTCGACCACGATGCCCCGCCCGACCTCGATCCCCGCCGCCGCGGCCAGGGTCGTCTCCGCCCGGATGCCGACCGCGAGCACGGTGAGGTCGGCGACGATCGGGCCGTCCTCGCCATCGAGCACGACGCCCTCCGGCCTGCATTCGCGCGCCATCACGCCGCAGCGGCTCTCGATCCCGAGCCTGCGGAGCGCGGCGGCGAGCATCTCGCCGCCGTGGCGGTCGAGCTGCTGCGCCATCAGGTGCAGGGCCAGCTCCAGCACCGTCACCCGCAGGCCCTTGCGGCGCAGGCCGGCGGCCGCCTCGAGCCCGAGCAGGCCGCCGCCGATCACCACGGCGGAATCGGCGTCGTCGGCCGCCGCTTCGATCGCGGCGACATCGGCGATCGTGCGGAAAGCGAGGACGCCAGGGTCCTCGGCGCCAGGCAGCGGTGGCACGAAGGGGCGCGAGCCGGTCGCGAGCACCAGCGCGTCGTAGGAATGGGCGCGCCCCGCCGCGTCGCTCACCACCTGCTCCTTGGTGTCGATCGCGGTCGCTCGACAGCCGTCGAGCAACTCCACTCCGTGCTGGTCGAACCAGCCGCGCGGGCGCAGCTCCAGCCCTTCGGTGCCGACCTCCCCGGCCAACAGCCGTGAGAGCTGCACCCGGTTGTAGGGGGCGCCGGCCTCCTCGCCGATCATCGTGATCGCGAGCGAGTCGGCAGGGCGGCGGCGGGTCAGCTCCTCGACGCACTCCATCGCCGCCATCCCGGTGCCGACCACGACAACGCGCAGCGGCGGCGCCGCCGGCCGCGCGGCGGCGAGTCGCGCGGCGCCGACCGGCTCGAGGCGCACCGCCGCGGCCTTCAGCTCCGGCTGCTTGGAGACGGGATCGACGACCGGGTTCGTCGCCGCGTTCGCCTGCCCGCCGCCCGCCGGCGCGTAGCGCGACCCCCAGTGGAAGGGGGCGAAGGCGACGCCCTCCTTCATCCCTGCGGTGACCGCCACCTTCATCACCGCCTCACCTCGCCGCGAGACGATCCGCGCCTTGCCGCCGTCGCGCAGGCCGTAGCGCTCGGCGTCGGCGGCGGCGACCTCGAGCAGCGGCTCCGGTGCGGCCTGGCGCAGTCGCGCCGACTTACCGGTGCGGGACATCGTGTGCCAGTGCTCGGCGACGCGGCCGGTCGTCAGCATCACCGGGAAGCCCCGGCTCGGCCGCTCGGCCGGCTCCTCGTGTGGGGTCCCGACGAAGCGGGCGCGGCCGTCGACGGTCGGGAAGCGTCCCGTCTCATACAGGCGCTCGGTCCCGGTCGAGTTGGCGCGCGGCGCCGGCCACTGGACGCTCCCGCTCATCATCAGCCGCTCGTGGCTGATGCCGCTGAGGTCGCAGGGCCGCCCCGCGGTCGAGGCCGCGAACTCGGCGAAGACCTCCTCCGGCCCGGTCCAGCTGAAGTGCTCGCCATGGCCGAGGGCGGCGGCGAGGCGGGTGAAGATGCGCCAGTCCGGCAGCGCCTCGCCGGGCGGCTCGACCAGCTTGCGGACGATGCCGACGCGCCGCTCGGAGTTCGTCATCGTCCCCTGCTTCTCCGGCCAGGCGGCGGCGGGGAGGATCGCGTCGGCTAGCGCCGAGGTCTCGGTCGGGTGGTGGGCGTCTTGAACGACGACCAGCTCTGCCGCTTCGAGCGCCTCGCGGGCGCGGGCCGAGTCGGGCAGCGAGACGGCCGGGTTGGTGGCAACGATCCAGACCGCTTTCACGCGGCCCGCGCGCAGGCCGTCGAAAAGATCAATCGCCGCCAATCCAGGCTCGGCGGAGATGCAGCGGCCGCTCCCCTCGAGCCCCCAGTGCGCCTCCATCGCGGCGCGGTCGGCGGCGTCGTCCACCCGCCGGTAGCCCGGCAGCAGGTGGGCGAGCCCGCCGGCCTCCCGCCCGCCCATCGCGTTCGGCTGCCCGGTCAGCGAGAGCGGCCCCGCGCCCGGCCGGCCGATCTGCCCGGTCGCCAGGCAGAGGTTGATCAGCGCCCGGTTCTTCAGCGTCCCGACCCGCGACTGGTTTGCCCCCATCGACCAGAGCGCCATCGAGCGCGGACCCTCGCCGAACCGCCGTGCCGCCTCCTCGATCGCCGTCGCCTCGATCCCACAGACCTCGGCCGCCCGCTCCGGGGACCATTCCCGAGCGACCGCCGCCGCCTCCTCCCAACCGCTGGTCGAACGGTCGAGGAACGCCTCGTCGACCATCCCCTCGCGCTCGATCACGTGGAGCATCGCGCTCAACAGCGGCAGGTCGGTGCCCGGCCGGACCGGCAGGTGGATGGTCGACTCGCGCGCGGTCTGGGTCTCGCGCGGGTCGACGCAGATCACCGTCGCGCCCTCGGCCCGGCGCTCGCGAATCCGGCTCCACACGATCGGGTGACAGGCGGCGGTGTTCGTCCCCAGCAGCAGGAGGCAATCGGCGAGACCGATGTCGGCATAGGACGGCGGCGGGCCGTCGAAGCCGAAGGCGCCGCTGTAGCCCGCCACCGCCGAGGACATGCAGAGGCGCGAGTTGGAGTCGACGTTGTTGGTGCCGATGAAACCCTTGGCGAGCTTGTTGACCGCGTAGTAGTCCTCGGTCAGGAGTTGGCCGGAGATGTAGAAGGCGACGGCGTCGGGACCGTGCTCGTCGACTATCGCCGCGAGCCGTCCGGCCAGTCCGCCGATCGCCTCGTCCCAGCCCGCCTCGCGGAAGCGCACGTCGCGACGCTCGCGCACCAGCGGCGCGGTCGCCCGGTCAGACGCGTGGACGGCACTGGCCAGCTCGAGCGGCTTGCGGCAGGTGCGGCCGTGGTTCACCGGGTAGGTCGGGTCGCCTTCGATCGCGGTGAGGCGGCCGCGCTCGGCGCGCGCGACGAGACCGCAGCCGACGCCGCAGTAGGGACAGAGGGTGTGGACTTCTTCGGCCAGGCAGCGATCGTGCCGCGCCGCCATTTCGGTTCCGCGACCGCTCCGTGAACAGCCGGTTACGACGTCACGCAGGTGTCGCAGACCCGTGACACGGCCGAAACAAAGCGGTCACGGTCCGGACACCTGACGCTGTCTTGCTTCCTCCCAGTCACAAATTTCCGACACGGGAGGCGTCATGGCCGCAGCAAGCAGGGCCCACTGGATCGACAACTGGGAACCTGAGAACCCGGACTTCTGGGAGTCGAAAGGGAAGCGGATCGCCCGCCGCAACCTCGTCCTCTCGATCTTCGCCGAGAACATCGGCTTCAGCATCTGGGTGCTGTGGACGATCGTGGTGATCAACCTCGCCAACGCCGGGATCGACATGTCCCTGTCGGAGACGTTCTGGCTGACCGCGGTGCCGAACCTGATCGGCTCCTTCCTGCGGATCCCCTACACCTTCGCGGTGCCGCGCTTCGGCGGTCGCCTCTGGACGACGATCAGTGCCTCGCTGCTGATGATCCCCTGCCTCCTGCTGGCGGTCGTCGTGCCGAGCGGCTGGCTCGCCGAACAGGGTCACGACACTCAGTTCTGGGTGCTGCTCGCCTGCGCCGCGACGGCCGGCTTCGGCGGCGGCAACTTCTCCTCCTCGATGTCGAACATCTCCTTCTTCTATCCCGAAGCCCGCAAGGGCCTGGCGCTCGGCCTGAACGCGGCGGGCGGCAACCTCGGCGTCGCCATCACCCAGCTCCTGGTGCCGCTGGTGATCATCATCGGCGTCCCGACGGCGGCGGTGAAGCTCCCCGCCCACGAAGTGCACCTCGCCTACGCGGGCCTGATGTGGATGCCGTTCATCGTCGCCGCCGCGTTCCTCGCCTGGCGCCGCATGGACAGCCTCAGCCAGGCGAAGAGCGACAAGACCGCCTACGCGAGGGCCCTCGGCAACCGCCAGACCTGGATCGTCTCGCTGCTCTACATCGGCACCTTCGGCTCCTTCATCGGCTACTCGTTCGTGCTGCCGCTGGTGATCAAGAACACCTTTCCCGAGTTCCTCGCGAGCCACCCGTTCATCGCCACCTACCTCGCCGGGCTCGGTTTCGTCGGTGCCCTGATCGGCTCGCTCTCACGGCCACTCGGCGGCTGGCTCTCCGATCGGATCGGCGGGGCGCCGGTGACGCTCTGGTGCTTCCTCGGCATGGGCGCCTTCACCGCGCTGGCGATCGTCGGGGTCAAGGACCACAGCTTCCCGGTCTTCTTCGGCGCGTTCATGGCGATCTTCCTGCTCGCCGGGATGGGCAACGGCTCCACCTACCGGATGATCCCCTCGATCTTCGCCGCGCTGGGGAGGCGCGAGGCCGAGGCGAACGGCACCGACCCGGTGGCGAGCGAAATCTCCTTCAAGCGCCGTGCCGCGGCGGCGATCGGCATCGCGGGCGCGGTCGGGGCCTTCGGCGGCTTCCTCATCCAGGTCGTATTGCGCCAGGCGAGCCTCGGCGTCACCGCCCTGGTCAGCGCGGCGGAAACGCCGGCGGCGAAGGTGGCGATCGCCAAGGCGCACGCCGACTGGTCGGTCCCCGCCCTCTGGGTCTTCTTCGCCGCCTACTTCGTGCTGGCCGGGATGACCTGGTTCTTCTATCTGAACCCGAAACGGACTCGAAACACGTCCCTCCGGCGCGGCACGTCGGAGGTGCCCGATTTTGGACATCGGGAGAACCGGGCGGGCACCGCTCAAACCTAGGCTTGAGCGGTGCGAGCCGACGCCCAATACGTCATGCGCGTGGTCGAGGACCGTGGCGTGCGCTTCGTGCGCCTCTGGTTCGTCGACGTGGTCGGCTCGCTGAAGAGCCTGGCGGTGCCGGCGTCCGAGTTGGAGGCGGCGCTGGTCGAGGGCGTCGGCCTCGACGGCTCGGCGATCGAGGCCGGCGCGCGAGGCTCCGAACGCGACGTCTACGCCTGGCCCGTTCCCGGCTCCTTCCAGGTGCTGCCCTGGACCAGCGGCCACCGCACCGCGCGCATGGTCTGCGATCTGCGCATGCCCGACGGGGCTCCCTTCGCCGGTGACAGTCGCCAGGCGCTTTGCCGGGTCCTCGACCAGGCCGCCGAGGCCGGCCTCACCCTCCAGGTCGGCTGCGAGCTCGAGTTCTTCCTCTTCGAGGAGAAGCAGGAGCCGGGGCGGCCGCCGGTTCCGCTGGACAACGGCGGCTACTTCGACCTCACCGTGCAGGACGTGGTCAGCGACTTCGGGCGGCGCGCGATCGAACACCTCGAGCAGGTCGGCATCCCGGTCACCGCCTCCCACCACGAGGTGGCACCGTCCCAGCACGAGATCCACCTGAAGCACACCGACGCGCTGGCGATGGCCGACGCGATCACCACCTTCCGCATCGTCCTCAAGGAGATCGCCCGCGACCTCGGCCTCTTCGCCACCTTCATGCCGAAGCCGCTCGACGGCCACAGCGGCAGCGGCATGCACCTGCACCTCTCCGTCTACGAGGAGGACGAGAACCTCTTCTTCGGTGGCGAGTCCGACCCGTTCGCGCCGCGCGGCGCCCAGTTCCTTGCCGGGATCCTGGCCCACGCCGGCGAGACGGCAGCGGTCTCCAACCAGTGGGTCAACTCCTACAAGCGACTGATCACCGGGATGGAGGCGCCGACCCACGTCAACTGGACGCGCGAGGGGGCCAACGCCTTGGTCCGGGTGCCGAGCGGCCGCCCCGGCCGGGCCGACAGCGCCCGGATCGAGTTGCGCTCGCCCGATGCCGCCGCCAATCCCTACCTGCTGTTCGCGATGGTTCTGGCGGCGGGGATGCGGGGGATCGAGCGCGGCTATCAGCTCCCGCCCGAGGTGAGCGTCGCCGACGACGCGCCGCCCCTTCCGGGCGACCTGGGCGAGGCGACCGAGCTGTTCAATGGTTCCGAACTGGCGCGCGACACCCTCGGCGACCGGCTCTGCGACTGGTACGTCGCCAGCAAACGCGGCGAGTGGGATGCCTACCGCTCCGCGGTCACCGACTTCGATCGAGACCGCTACCTGAGGTGGCTCTAGCGCGGCGTGGCCGATGCGTGGATCTACAGCACCGACTCCGAGCGGGGTGCCGCGATGGCCTCCGAGGTCGCCGAGCTCGGCTACACGCCGCGGCTCGTCCAGGCCAACGGGAGCCTGCGGCCGACCGAGGTGGACGGGGCCGCGCGGCGTCCGCCGGACCTGGCGGTGGTGATCGCCGACGAGGCGGTTTGCGGGCGGCTGCGCGACGACGACACTTTCGCCGACGTGCCGATTCTGCTGGCGATGCGGCCCGACGACCTCGGCGACCGTGTGCCGACGACCGAGGAGCTGCTGATGCCGCCCTTCACCCCGGCCGAGCTGGAGACGCGGATCGCCCGGGCACGGCGGGCGATCGGCGCCGGCGAGGAACTGAAGGTGGTGAGCGTCGGCTCGCTCCGGGTCGACCTGGACACCTACCAGGTGACGGTCGGCGAGGAGCCGATCGACTTCGCCTTCAAGGAGTACGAGCTGCTGCGCTTCTTCGTCACCCACCCCGGTCGGGTCTTCTCCCGCGAGGCACTCTTGAACCGGGTCTGGGGTTACGACTACTACGGCGGTGCCCGCACCGTCGACGTCCACGTCCGGCGGCTGCGGGCCAAGCTCGGCACCGAGCACGCCGGACGCATCAAGACGGTGCGCGGGGTCGGCTACCGCTTCGACCGATGAGAGCCCGAGACGACATGGAGGCAGGCCGATGAGCGATGCCACGAACACCCGCGGGCGCAGCAGCTACGAGGGCTTCAGAGGGACGATCAAGACGATCGGCACCGGTCCGCGGGGCAGCCGCGCGTTGAGCTTCGAAGAGGCGCGCGAGGCGATGGGGGCGCTGCTCGCGGGCGAGGTCACCGACGCCCAGGCCGGTGCCTTCCTGGTCGCGATGCGGACCAAGGGCGAGGAGCCCGAGGAGCTGGCCGGGCTGGCCCAGGCGCTGCGCGACGCGGCCCTTTCGCGTGACGCCGTGCGCCCCGGTCTGGTCGCCTGCGCGGGCTCTTATGACGGCGTCGCCGAGTCGCCGCAGCTTTCGCTCGCCGCGGCGGTGGTGGCGGCTGCCGCCGGGGCTTCCTGCGTCGTCCACTGTGGAGCGCGGCTCGGCCCGAAGTACGGGACCAGCCCGGCCGACGTCCTCGCCGCGCTGGGCGGCCCGGCAAGGCCGGACCTCGATACCTCGCGGCGGATGCTGGAGGCGAGCGGGGTCGCCGTCGTCCACTGTGGGGAGGCGATCCCGGGATGGGACCGCCTGGCCCGGATCCGCGACGAGGTCGGCCTCCGCGGACCGGTCCACTCGGCGGAGAAACTCGTCGATCACCTGGGCGCCGAGCGCTTCGTCGTCGGCTACACCCATCAACCGTACGGACCGCGGATCATCGGCGCGCTGCACCGGCTCGGAGCCGAGTCTTCGCTCGCCGTGCGCGGGATCGAGGGCTCCGACGTGCCGCGCCCGGCGCGTCCGCAGGCCAGTGGACTGGATGGGCTGGAGATGCCGCAGCGACTCGACCTGCGCCTGCCCCCCGGCGGCGCCGATCCGAGCGAGTCCGCGGACATCTCGCGGGCGGTACTGCAGCGGGAGGAGGACGGCGCCATCGGCACCGCCGTCGTCCTCGGCGCGATGCTGCGCCTCCGCGTGGCCGGCGTCTGCGACACCGCCACTTCCGGCGTCGAGGCCGCCCGCGGCGCGATCAGGAGTGGCGCCGCCGCCGCCACCCTCGACCGCCTGCTCGAGGCGACCGCCTAGTGGAGACTCCCGCGAGGGCGTTAGCCTCGGAAAGATGAACGCCACGCAACTGACGCTGGTCGGCGGCCCGACCGCGTTGATCGAGTACGGGCCGCTGCGCCTCCTCACCGACCCGACCTTCGACGAGCCCGGCGACTACCCCCGCGCGGGGACGCCGGTCGTCCTGCACAAGCTCGCCGGCCCGGCGATCCCGGCGGCGGAGATCCTGCCGGTCGACGTCGTCCTGATCTCCCACGATCACCACTCCGACAACCTCGACCGCGGCGGGCGTGAGCTGCTCGGCGAAGTGCCGCTGGTGCTGACCACCGACGCCGGTGCCGAGCGCCTCGGCGGCGTGGCGGTCGGCCTGACGCCCGGCGACGGTGTCGACCTGGAGGGCGGGGTGCGCGTCGTCGCCGTCCCCGCCCACCACGGCCCGCCCGACGGCTGGGAGAAAAACGGGCCGGTGATCGGCTTCGTCCTCAGCGGCCCGGACCTCCCGCGCGTCTACATAAGCGGCGACAACGCGGCGCCCGGGCTGGTCGAGGAGATCGTTGCCGCGTACGGCCCCTTCGACGCGGCCGTCCTCTTCGTCGGTGGCGCCCAGGTGCCGGAAGCCTGGGGACCCGGCGTCAACCTGACGCTCGACGCCGGCGAGGCGGTCGAGGCGGCGCGCTCCCTCGGCGACATCCCGGTCGTCCCCGTCCACGAGGACGGCTGGGCCCACTTCACCGAGACCCCGGACGACCTCGAGGCGGCGTTCGCGGCCGCGGGCCTGGGCGACCGCCTCCGCATGGTCCGCCCCGGCGAGACCGTCGCGCTGAGCGGCTAGGCGCCGGCTTCAAGCTGGCGGGCGAGGCTCAGGAGCAGCGACTCCTGGCCCTCGTTCGCGAGGAACTGGGCGCCGATCGGCAGCCCCGTGTCGGTAAGCCCGTTGGGGACGCTGATCGCCGGCCAGCCGGTGACGTTCCAGGGGAAGGCGAAGGGACATGACTCGCTGGCGGAGCCGCCGGTCGCCCAGTAGCCGCGGCCGTCGTAGGAGCCGATGCGGGGCGGCGGCGTGGCGGTGACCGGGGTGAGGACGAGGTCGTGGCGCTCGAAGGTGCGGCCGAGGCGGCGGCGCAGCGCGGGCTCGGCGGCGCGGGACGCGCGCAACGCCGGCCCGGCGAGCAGCCCACCGAGGCGGGCGTGGACGCGGGTGCGGGGCTCGAGCGCCGAGGCGTCGATGCCGTGGTCGCGCACCCAGTCGCGCACGCCGGCCATGCCGCGCGGCACCAGCGCCGGGGCGACGAGGCCGTAGTCGAGGTCCTCTTCGACCACTTCGTGGCCGAGCCCCTCAAGGCGCTCCGCCATCGCGAAGGTCGCGTCGCGGTGCTCGTCGCAGAGGCGGTCGTGGATGCCGAAGGGGACCTTGAGGCTGATCGCGATCCGCAGGCGTTCGGGCTCGCGCGCGGCGGCGTCTGCGAAGGGCTCGCTCGCGGGCGCGAAGTGATGGCGGTCGGCGGGGACATTGCCCGCGACCGCGTCGAGCAGCAGGCCCGCGTCCTCGGCGCTCCGCGCCAGCGGCCCGAGGACGGTCAGGCCGTGGAAGGCCTCGGCGTCGGGCCAGGTCGAGATTCGGCCGCGCTGCGGCTTCAGCCCGACGAGGCCGCACCAGGCGGCCGGGATGCGGATCGAGCCCGCGCCGTCGGAGCCGATCGCCCCCGCGACCAGCCCCGCGGCGACCGCGGCGGCGGCGCCCCCGCTGGAGCCTCCCGGCGCGTGACCTTCGTGCCAGGGGTTGCGGGTCGGGCCGAAAGTGGGCGACTCGGTGAAGTGCCACTGGCCGACCTCGGGCGCCTGCGTCTTGCCGACGATGATCGCCCCGGCGGCGCGCAGGCGCCGGACCAGCTCGGCGTCGGTCCGGCACTCGGCGACGGTGCCGCCGCAGCCGAACGGGGTCGAGTGGCCGGCGAGGTCGACGTCGTCCTTGATCGCGATCGGCACGCCGAGGAGCGGCGGCGTCGCGCCGGCGTCCCCACTGCCCAGGCGGGCGTCAGCGCGGTCGGCTTCCGCGAGCGCGCTCTCGGCGCAGACGACGCGGAAGGCGTTCAAGCGTGGTTGGGACTCCTCGATCCGGGCGAGAGATAACTCGACCAGCTCGCGCGAGCTGACCTCGCGCCGGGCGAGGAGGCGGGCCTGGTCGCCAAGCGAGGCGAAGGCAAGCTCCGGCGCCGTCGCGGCACCGGGAAACGGCGGCACCGCGACGCTCGGCCTCCCAGCCTCGGTCGTCGCGGTGCCATTGATCTCCTGCCCGAAGGTCTCCATCGGTCCCGCAAGATACTAGATCGTTCGAACGAACGAGCAATCTGGGTACGATGCCGAACAGTGCCTGCCCCCACCAAAGGACGCGAGGCGCCGGAGTCGATCGACCGGCGCCGCGCCCCGGAGACGCGCGAGCGGATCCTCCGCGCGACGCTCGCCTTGCTCGCCGAGGAGGGCACCGCGGCGCTTTCGAACCGGCGAATCGCGGCGGCCGCCGACGTCGCACTCGGCTCGCTCACCTACCACTTCCCCAGCCAGGCCTCGCTGCTGCGCGAGAGCCTCCTCCTATATGTGGGGGAGGAGGTCGAGCGGCTGGAAACGATCGCCGCGGCGCTGCGCGAGCGCGACCCGAGCCCGGCGGAGGTCGCCGCCGACGTCGAGGCGCTGATCGGCCGCCCGGGCGGCGGCCCCGGCCCCCTGGCCGAGCTCGAGCTGCACCTCCAGGCGGCCCGCGACCCCGAGCTCCAAGAGGCCTCCGCCCGCTGCTTCGCCGCCTACGAGGAACTAGCCGCCAGCGCCCTCGGCACCCTCGGCGTCACCGACCCCCCTCGCCACGCCAGCGCCTTCGTCGCCCTGATCACCGGCCTCGGCGTCCGCCGCCTAGGCACCGGCGCCGCCGACACCGAGGCCGTGACGGGCGCGTTGCTCACCCTGCTGCATGGGGCCTTGGCGGAGGGGTAGGCCGGCTATCCCAAGGGTCCGGGCCGGGGGAAGCTGGCGCCCGAGACAAGGGACGCGAGGCGTAGCGGCGAGAGCGGCCGTCTCGGTCACGGCCCTGGCTGGCTGTGACCGTGCCCGAGACGGCCGGGGTATGAAAGCTGTGAAGGATCTCCGACGCCGTTGCGGGAGACGTGAGGGAGACGCCACGACTTCCACGCTTCCGCGCAGGTTCGTCCACGAACTCCGCGGTTCCGTGCGGGTTTCTCCTCGATCCGGCGCCGTCGAGGGCAACCCCCTGTCCTTTGTAACCCTGTGGGCGACAAAGGACAGGGGGTTGGGTCTAGGCCCGACAGAAGCGTCACGGAAGCGTGGAATTCCCGACGGAACCGTGACGAGGGTGTGAAGTTCCGGGCGGAAGCGTGACGAACCCTCGCACTTCCCCACGGAACTCAGGCAGGTGTGGCTTCTCTCGCGCCGACCTCTGACGTAAGTCCGACCTCCGCCCGCACCCGTGCCGGATGTTTCACGAACCCCTCACGTCCTGGGCGTCTCATCGCGGTCACAGCCAGCCAGGACCGCGATGAGACGCCCAGGACGTAACTAGGACTGCCGCAACCGCTGGAACTACGCCGTCCGGCTACCGCGGATCCCGTGGGCAGTCCCGATCCCCGCTGACCGTCGCATCGGCCGGCAGGACCGTCCCACAGAGGGTCGACCAGGTCCAGGGGCGCTCGCCGGATTCGTCGTCGTTCCACTTCGAGTTCGCCAGGTTGGCGCCGGTCAGGTCGGCGAGGAAGAGGGAGCTGCGGCGGGGTCTGCCGCGGTCGGAGCCGGCCGCTTCGACGCGGTCGAGGTGGGCGCCCGCGAGGTCGGTGAAGGCGAGGTCGACCTTGCCGAGGGTCGCGTCGCCGAAGTCGGCGCGGCGCAGCGAAGAGGCGGCGAAGGTGCTGTCGGCGATCGTGGCGCCGGCGAAGTTCGCCTCGTCGAGGTTCGCCGCCCGCCACTGGGACTGGCGCAGCGAGGTCTTCGGCAGGGTGATGCGCGGGGCGCTCGCGCCGATCAGCGAGACGGATTCGAGTTCGGCGCCGGTCAGGTCGGCCCCGCCGAGCGCGCTCGCGTCGAAGATCGCTCCCTTCAGTTCGGCGCTCGCCAGGACGGCGCCGCTGAGGTCGGCCTCGCGGATTGCCCCCGACAGCTTCGCGCGGGTCAGCACCGCGCCCGCCAGGTCGCAGAAGTTGTAGCCGCCCGCCGCGGGCGCCGGGACGCCGAGCAGGAGGTCGGAGCAGTCGCGGCTGCCGACCCTCCCCCGCCCCGGCCCGGGCTGCACGGTGTCGACGGTGACGTAGCTGCCGTTGGTCTGCCCGCTCCGCGGCAGCGGCGGGTGCTGGGTCGCGGTTATGACGACGCGGTTGCCGCGGGCGAGCGCTGCGAGCAGCGCGTCCTTCGTCACCGGCGGCGGTTCGAACGTGCTCGTCGCCGGCAACTCCCCGGCGATCGTCAGCGAGCCGAGCGTCGTCGGCACGCCGGTCCGGCCGTCGATCGCCACCGCGCGTATGTCCCCGGCGCTCATCCCGGCGTTGATCCCCGCCCGGCTCCAGGTGACCTTCGCCGAGATCCGCACGCCGTCGCCCGTTCGCTCGAGGTGCCCGTCGACCGCCACCTTGCGCCCCGCGGCCGGCTTCGGCCCCGGGTCGACGTTGCTCGGGCAGTCGCGGTTCTCGACCCGGTTGCCGGCCGGCATCTCGGTGTGGCAGAGGAACGCCCATTCGAGGTCTTCGGGTTTCAGCGCCGCCCCGCCCAGCTTCGCTTCGGTGAAGTCCGCCAGGTAGACGGTCGAGCCGGAGCCCTTGAGGTTGGAAAGGTCCGCCCCGCGCAAACTCGCGGTGTTGGCTTCGACCGAGACCCAGGTCGCGCCGGAGAAGTCGGCCCCGTCGAGGCGCGAGTGGTTGAACGAGACGCCCTTCAGCACCGCGCCCTGAAACTTCGCGTCGGTCAGCCGCGCGTCGAAGATATTCGCCCCGGCCGCGCCTTCGGCTTTGTCGCTGGTCGCCTCGCGGGCGTCGAGTCCGGCAGCTTCTGCGCCCGCCAGCGAGAGGTTGTCGAGGACCGCCCCGCGTGCGTCGGCACCGTTCAGCCGTCCGCCGGCGACGCTCAGGCCGGTGAGGTCGGCGCCCCGCATCGTCGCCCCGGTGAGATCGGCGAGGAGCATCCGGGTCGCGTCGGGATAGCGGACTGACACCAAAGCGCGGTCGAGGTCGGCGCCGACCAGGTCGCATTCGTTCAGCTTCGCGCCCGGCTCGATCGCCACGTCGGCGCAGTCGCGGCGGCCGATCCGGTCCTGCTTGTCGCCGAACGGCTGCAGCTGGTCGACGGTGACGTAGGTCCGGGACGAGCGCGCGCCGCCCGCCGGGACCGCGCCGTGCTGGCTGGCGGTGAGGACGACGCGGTTGCCGTCGCCGATCGCGTCCAGGTCGTCGCCGGAGACCTCGAGCTCCACCTTCTGCGTCGGGTCCTCGTCGATCCGCTTGTAGGTGTCGGCGGCGAGCAGCGTCGGGCGGTGGCCGTGCTCGGTGACCGCGACCAGGCGCAGGTCCCCGACCGTCATCGGGTCCGGCGAGCGCTCCGCCCCCGGGCCGTTCCACTCGACCGTGCCGGTGACGAGGACGTGCCCGTCCTGCCGCTCCAGGGTCGCGTGGACGGCGACGAACGGCATGACGGCGGGCCCGGAAGCCGCATCGGGCGCAGCGTCAGGAGGGGCCGCGGCGAGGGTCACGGGCGCGGCCACGAGACCGATCGCGACGACGGCGAGCGCGGCGAGCAACTGGCGCGCCGGCCTCCCCCGGCTTCGGTCACAGGCGTCGATACGGCGTAACCTACTCCCGGTGCCGTGGCCTCGAACCTTTCGCAGGGCCGCCCTCGGCGCCCTCCTCGCCTTCCTGATCCTCGCCCTCGCGGCGCCGCTCGCGCCGGCCAAGGAAGTCCCCTCGCCCTGGACCTGGACCGAATACGGCGCGCCGATGCGCGACATCTCCTGCTCCTCGCCCGGCGACTGCGTCGCGGTCGGCCAGCGCGGGATGGTCCTCCGCTCAACCCTCGGGCAGGACCAGCCGCTCGCCTGGTCGCGCGTCCCGCTCGAATATCCGGAGGAGCTCGACGGCGTCACCTGCAACCGGGCCTTCTGCCTCACGGTCTCCAACACCCGGATCTCCGACGCGACCTACGTCTCCAAGGTCTACCGCTCCGACGACGACGGGGCGACCTGGTCCGACGGTGTCGCGCTGCCGCCCGACGGCAAGCAGAAGACGCGGAGCGCGCTCGGGCTCGCCTGCGACGGTGGCGGCGACTGTTACGCGGTCGGGCCGGCCGGCGGCGTCTGGCGTTCCAAGGACGGCGGGCGCGACTGGGACGGCCTCGACATTCCCGACGCGAAACCCGCGACCTACGACCGCGTCGCCTGCCCGCGCGACGGCGATTGCGTGACGGTCGGCGGTGAGGGCGACGGCTCGAGCGCGGTGATCGACGGCGGCAAGGTGACCGCGGTCGACCTGCCCGCGAAAGTCGGCAAGGGCGTCCTCGCCCTCGCCTGCGACACTGAGACCCGCTGCACCGCGACCGACGGCCTCGCCCACTACTTCTCGATCGACCTGCCGGAGAAGAAGTGGGGCGACCTCGGGAACTTCCCGAAAGAAACGCCCGTCGCCGCGCTGTCGTGCTCGGGACCGGGCATCTGCGTCGGGCTCAGCGGCGGCATCGCTCTACGCACGACGAACCTCGGCGAGCCCGACGTCGAATGGCGCCGCCGTCCGACCGACTCGCTGAACCTGAAAGCGCTCGACTGCGTCGGCGACGCCTGCGTGGCGAGCGGCGAGGCGGCCGCCTGGTACGAGGGCTTCGACGACGGCTACCAGTGGAGCCGGGTCAACGAGATCGCCAAGTTCGACCTCGCCCAGTGCCCGGCCGACAAGTTCGGCGACTCCTGCGTCGCCGGCGGCGAGCACGACATCGGCGTCTCCACCACCGGCGGCAAGCTCTGGCAGGAGCCGCTCGCGGGCGTCACCGGCCTGAACATCAAGGCGGTCAACTGCACCGGCGACTCCGACTGCCTGCTGCTCGGCAAGACCCAGGCGCTCTTCACCGACAGCATCTTCACCGCCGGGCCCGAAGACTTCGAGGCGCGCCGCCCCACCACCGTCGACCCGGCCGGGACCGACGCGCAGACCTGCATCACCAAGGACCTCTGCGTCGGGATCAGCGAGGGCGTCACCTACACCACCTTCGACGGCGCCCGGACCGGCTGGGGCCAGGCCGGCTTCAGGGGCAGGGCCGGCGGGGTCGCCTGCCTCCCCGGTCGCACCGACCCGGCCGTCTGCATCGCGACGACCCGCGAATTCGTCGAGATCGGGACGATGGTCCGCACCGGCGACAAGGCCAAGTGGGACTGGCGCTACACCGACGCCGATCCGCAGGGGACGCCGGAAGGGGTCGCCTGCACCAAGACCGGCGAGTGCACGGTGGTCGGGACCGAAGGGATGATCCTCAGCTCGGTCGGCAAGGACCTCATGCACTGGAAGGAAACGGTCGTGCCGAGCGCGGTCGCGCCCGACGAAGATCGGCCGAACCTGAAAAGCGTCGCCTGCCCGGCCGACGGGGTCTGCCTGGTCGGCGGCGGTCACGGCGCGAAAGTCGTGCTGGCGACGACGACCAACGGCTGGGCCGACTACTCCTACGAGACGCTGGCGGGGATCGAGGGCAAAGAACCGACCCTCAGCGGCTTCGGCTGCGAATCCGCCTTCCACTGCGTCGCCGTCGGCGGCACCGTCCTGGTCGGCACCCGCAAGCCATCTCGTTGACGGGCCGAAAACCGCTGATATAGAGCGGTTTTCGGCCCGTCAACAGTGGGGGACCGGGGTGGCCGGGGGGCCGCCGATGCCGCCGGAGCCGAGGATGCCGCCGGCGCCCAGGGTCGGGTTGACCGGGGCGCGTTTGTCGGCGTCGATTTCCGAGCCGAGCTGCGCGGCGTGAGCGTTTTCGGCTTTCAGGACGCCCGCCGGGATCGCGGTGATGCGGTCGACGGCGCGGCGGAAAGCGTCGGCGTCCTTGGCGAGGATCGTCGGGTCGACGGTGCTCGGCACGTCGCCGGCGGTGTGGAAGAAGAGACTGGCGCCGCTGAAGGAGACGGTCGGGATGCCGGCCGCGTAGGCGTTGGTCTGCTCGCCGCCGCTCGCCGTGTGGGGCGGCGTTTCCGGCGTCGGCACGCCGGCCGCTTCGAAGTCTTCGATGATGCCGCGTTCGAGCAGCGGGTTCTCGGAGTCGTGCAGGCGGCCGGTCGGGTCGGGTTTCGGCGTCGTCACGATCGTCCCGTCCGGCTGCTCTTCGGCGATCGGCGCGCCGAGGGCCGAGCCGAGATGGACGTAGGCGTCGGCCTCTTTGAACCAGGCGGCCCGCGGGCTGTTCAGCAGCGCCTGCAGTCCGAGCCAGCCGATCTCGTGGCCGCCGAGCGCCATGAAGACGAGCGTCTCCGGGCGCTGGGAGCGCGGCAGCGCCGCGTAGTGGCGAGCGAGCCCGACCGCGATCGCGACGCCGCTGCCGTGTTCGGAGGCCGAGGGCGTGAACGAGGAGGCGGGGGTGCCGACGAAGACGCGGCGGCTCGGGTCGGCCCCTTCGAGTTCGCCCCAGACGTCCCGCTCGCAGGAGACGCCCGCGGTGTCGGCGGCGAGGGTGAGCTTGCCGGATTCGCCTTTCGCCGCGGCCGCGGTCACCGCTTCCCCGGAGCGCTTGCCGACCATCAGCACCGGCAGCGGCCCGGTGCCTTTGCGGGCGTTGACGTCTTCCCACTTCGGGAAGTCGCCGACCGCCTGGGTGACCGCGACCAAGCCCGCCGCGCCACCTTTGACCGCGGTTTCGATCGCCGGGTAGAGGCCGACGGCTTTCGAGTTGTGTTCGTAGGGGACCCGGACGACGACGATCCGGCCGGCCACTTCGCTCGCGGTGAAGGCGGGGGTGGCGGCGGCCGTGCCGCCGTCGAAGAGCGGCGCGGTGACGCCACCCGCCGTGGTCGTCCCCGAGTAGAGGAGCGGCGCGATCGCCGCGGCGGGGACGGTGGTCGGGCCTGCGGTGAGGCCGACGGCTTCGACCGCGAAGCGAGGGAACTCGAAGGCCTGTTCGCCGAGCGTCAGGCCCGCCGCCGCGAGGTTCGCCTGGAATTCGTCCTCCGCCGCGTAGCTGTTGGCGGTGGCGCTGAGGTGGTTCGGCAGGCGCGAGTAGCCGGCGATCGTCGCCATCAGGGAGGCGGCGCCGAGCGGGTCTTCGGCGGCGGGCGGAGGGGGCGCTCCGGTGCCGTTGCCGCCGACAGCGGGTGAGCCGCCGCCCGTCGCGCCGCCGCCAGAAACTGGGCCGGAGCCCGGACCACTCTTCTGCGCGCGCCCTTTCACGCTGAGCTTCCGCACCGCCGAGACGCCGAGCAGCCGCTTCCCCTGGAAGGCTCGCGCGCGCAGGACCAGCGCGCCCGTGGCGTGGGTGGAGATCTTGAAGGCGCCGTGGGTCACCCGACCGCCGGCCAATTTCCGCCACCCCTGGAGTCGGTGAGCCTGCACCTCGACGCGCGCGGTCCGCGGCGCGGGCGTCACCCTGCCCGTGAACAGGATCCGGTCGCTCCCGGCAGGCTTCACCCGTGCCGACAACGAGACCTGGGACCCCGCCGCCGACGCCCCGCCCGGCGCGGCGAACAGGCCAAGACAGGCGAGCGCAAGGGCAAGCGCGAGGTGTCGTCGTGATCCCACGACCTTCAACTACCCACACCTTTTATTTGACTAACTTGATCAACTTTGTATTGTTGTGTCTGTCGCGGCGCTTTGCCGGGTGGCCGCGACACCTTCGAGGGTCGGCCTGCCTCCAACGGATCGTCCCTCGTCCCGTCGCCCGGCCCCGCGCCGGGCGACGGGTTCCAACTTGACACCCGCCGGGAATGGCGGGACGGTGGGACCCCGACCCGAGGAGGACGCGATGGAGCACTCAGGGCACGCAGGCGGAAACGGCCACAGCGGACCGGGGTACGCCTCGCCCGCCGAGGCGAAGGCACAGGCGCCGGAGCGCTACATCTACGTCGCGGCCCTCTACGAGGGCACCGGGATCGAGGAGCCCGACTTCGTCGCGGTGATCGACGTCGACCCGGACTCGCCGACCTATTCCGAGATCGTCGGCCGCGTCGACATGCCCAACGTCGGCGACGAGCTCCACCACTTCGGCTGGAACGCCTGCTCCTCGGCCTGCCACTCCTCGCTCCAGCGGGACACCTTGATCGTGCCCGGCTTCCGCTCCGGCCGCATCCACATGCTGGACGTCTCCGACCCGGCCTCGCCGCGGATCAAGGAGGTGATCGAGGGTGAGGAGATCGCCGAGAAGCTCGGCCTCTCAGCGCCGCACACCGTCCACTGCATGCCCGGGGACATCGTCACGATCTCGATGCTCGGCGACGCCGACGGCAACAACCCGGGCGGCTTCGCGACGCTCGACGCCCGTGACTTCTCGATCGCCGGCCGCTGGGAGAACAATCCGGGCGACATCGAGTTCAACTACGACTTCTGGTATCAGCCGCGCCAGAACACCCTGGTCTCCAGCGAGTGGGGCGCGCCGAACACCTTCAAGAACGGCTTCGACCCCGGTGATGTCGCGGCGGGCAAGTACGGACGAAAACTCCACTTCTGGGACCTCGAGGGGCGGCGGCTGACGCAGACGCTCGACCTCGGCGAGGACGGTTGGATCCCGCTCGAGCTGCGCTGGCAGCACGACCCCGACTCGCTGCAGGGCTTCGTCGGCGTGACCCTGTCGAGCACGGTCAAGCGCTTCTATAAGGACAATGGGTCCTGGGACGCGGAGACGGTGATCGACGTGGTCAACGAGCCGCTCGAGGGCTGGCCGCTGGAGGGCGGAGTGCCAGGGCTGATCACCGACATCGTCCTCTCGATGGACGACAAGGACCTCTTCTTCTCCAACTGGCTGCACGGGGACCTGCGGCACTACGACGTGAGCGATCCTCGCAACCCGGTGCTGAAGTCGCAGGTCTGGCTGGGAGGGATGCTCGGCAAGGACGAGGGCCACCCGAAGGCGGGCGGCGGCCTGACCGGCGGCCCGCAGATGCTGCAGAACTCGCTCGACGGCGAGCGGGTCTACGTCTCCAACTCGCTCTACTCGACCTGGGACAACCAGTTCTACCCCGACCTCCGCGGCTGGCTGACGAAGCTCGACCGCCAGGCCGACGGCTCTTACGCGCTCGACCCCGACTTCTTCATCGATTTCGCCGAGGCGACGGGCGGGGCGCGGCCGCACGAGATCCACCTGCCCGGCGGCGACTGCACCACCGAGATCTTCCAGTAGCCCGCGCGCGAGCACAGCGAGCGCGCCGCGCGCCTGATGCCGTAATCAGATCACCGGGGTCGGAATCGGTCTTGGACAGCGCCCCTCCCCGGGCGCACGATGTTCCCCGTCACCAACGAACGGAGAACTTCAGTGAGATTCCAAGATCAGCGCATCGCGATCCTCGGCGGCACCTCGGGCCTCGGCCTGGCGACCGCGAAGGCGGCGGCGGCCGAGGGCGCCGCGGTCGTCGTCGCCTCGGCGACCGAGAAGCGCGTCGAGTCGGCCCTGTCCCAACTGCCCGGCACCGCCGAGGGCCACGTCGTCGACCTGAACGACGAGGAGGCGCTGGCGGCCCTCTTCGAGCGCGTCGGCACGCTCGACCACCTCGTCTTCACCGCGGGCGAGTCGCTGCAGCTCGGCACCGTCGCCGAGACGCCGGTCGCCGCCGCCAAACGTGCCCTGGAGCTGCGCGTCTGGGGCGCCTACAACGCGGTCAAGCACGGGGCGCCGCGCCTGCGGCCTTCGGGCTCGATCGTCCTCACCTCCGGCAGCGCCGGGCCGCGGCCGAGCGCGGGCTGGGGCGTCGGCGCGCTGATCTGCTCGGGCATGGAGGGGATGGCCCGGGCGCTGGCGCTGGAGCTCGCCCCGGTGCGGGTGAACGTGGTGCGACCGGGCGTGATCCGCACCGACCTCTGGGACCCGATGGGCGACGAGGCCCGCGAGGCGCTCTACGAGGAAATCGCCGGCTCCCTGCCGGTCGGGCGCGTCGGCGAGGCCGAGGACGTCGCGGCGGCGTACCTCTTCGTGATGGCGAACCCCCACGCGACCGGCTCGGTGGTCACCGTCGACGGCGGGACGCTCCTGGTCTGAGCGTTGTCGACTTTCACCTTGCCAGGGCAGGGTCAAAGTCGACAGCGCGTCGGCGGTCAGGCGGCGGCGAGGACGTCGGGGTCCTCCGCCGCCACCGACCGCGCCGCCTCGACGAAGGCGCTCAGCAGCCGCGAGCGGCGCGAGGTCTCGATCGCCAGCAGCACCTCGTCGGGCGCGGCGTCGGTGACCGGCACGTAGACGATGTCGGGACGGGTGTAGTGGCGGGTCGCCGAGAGCGGCAGCAGGATGATCCCCTGGCCGGCCGCCACGTACTCGAGCTTTTCCTCGACCCCGCGCAGGATCGTCGTCCGCCCCGGCCCGGTCTTCACCGGTTCGAGGTAGCGGAGGTGCCGCTCCTCGGCGAGGTCGGCTTCGGTGATCGTCTCGCGCGCGGCCAGCGGGTGGTCGGCCATCAGCGCCGCGAGCCGGCGCTCCTTATATAGGGGGACCAGCCGCAGCCCGCGCTCGGCGACCGGCCGCCGCACGTAGGCGACGTCCACCCGCCCGCCGAGCACCGCCTCCTCCTGGTCGTCCCACTCGAGCCGCCGCATCTCCACATTGGCGCTCGGCTCGGCGGCGCGGAACCGCCGCACCGCCTCGGCGGGCGTGATCCCGGTGCGGAAGCCGACGACCAGGGACTTGCCGCCCCGCGCCGCCCGCTGGACCCGCCGCCGCGCCCCGTCGGCACTCGCCAGCAGCGGCACCGCGTCCTCGAGCAGCTGCTTCCCCGCCGGCGTCAGCGCCACCGAGCGCCGGTCGCGCTCCAACAGCCGCACCCCGAGCGCCTGCTCGAGCGCCTGCACCTGCCGGCTCAGCGCCGGCTGGGCGATGTGGAGGTCTTCGGCGGCGCGGCGGAAGTGAAGCCGCTCGGCGACCGCGACGAAGCTCCGGACCTTGACGAGATCGAGATCGCTGATGCCGCGAACGTATCAGCTGCCGGACGCCGCGCCGGCGGGCATCAGGTCGCCGAGCGAGCGCTTCTGGTTGCCGTCGGCGTCGAAGTTCGCCGGGTCGAGCCAGGCCTCGAAGGCGGCGCGGAGCGCGGGCCACTCGTCGTCGAGCATCGAGAACCAGGCGGTGTCCCGGTTGCGGCCCTTGATCACTTCGTCCCGGCGGAAGACACCCTCGAAGCGGAAGCCGAAGCGCTCGGCCGCCGCCCGCGAGCCCGCGTTCAGCGCGTTGCACTTCCACTCCAGCCGGCGGTAGCCGAGGTCGTCGAAGACGTGACGGGCGAGGAGGAAGATCGCTTCGGTGGCGGCGGCCGTGCGGCGCAGGCCCGGGGCGAAGAAGATGCTGCCGATCTCGATCGTGCCGTTCGGCGGGTCGATCCGCATGTAGCCGGCCTGGCCGAGCGCCCGCCCCGCCTCGTCCGGTTCGATCGCGTAGTAGACGTATCCCTCGGCGGCCGCCTCGTTCTCCAGCACCACACGAAGCTCCCCGGCATCCGCGAACGGCCCGATCCGCAGGTAGGCCCAGATCGATGGATCATCCTTCGTCGCCGCGTGGAGCGACTCGGCGTCCGTCGCCGGATCGAGCAGGCGCAGCGTAACCCGCTCGCCCCGCAGCATCTCGCCCGCCGGCGCCACGACCGGGCTCCACTCGACGGCGTCGCCGAGCGGCAGGTCGGCAGATGTCTCAGGCGAGGTCCCCATAAGGGGACCAAATCTAGCCGGGGGGGTCAGCGCTTGGCGGCGGGGGTGCCGGTCAGCTTGCCGTTCACGGCGTCCATCACCCGGGACGGGGTGACGCCGCTGAGGGCGGCCTGGACCTTGACGTCGACGCCGACCGGGTAGCGCGCCTTCGGGCGGGTCCCGGTAAGGGCGCGTTCGATCGTCGCGGCGACCGTGTCGACCGGTTTGGCCAGCTTCTGGATCTTCGGGATCGTCTTGCGCATTCCCGCGAGGTGCTCGCCGTAGAGATCGCGGTGCTCGGCGCTCATCGCCGCCACTTCGGACTCCAGGGTCTCCGGCGCGTTGCGCCAGAGGTCGGTGTCGGTCATCGCGGGCTCGACCAGGGCGACCTTGATGCCCCAGGGCCGCAGCTCCAGCCGCCACGCGTCGGCGATCGCCTCGAGCGCGAACTTGGAGGCGTTGTAGGCGCCGGTCATCGGGGTCGAGACGATGCCGCTGAGCGAGGAGACGAGGACGATCCGGCCCCGCGACTCCCGCAGCCGCGGCAGCACCGCGTTGGTGAGGGCGACGGCGCCGACGACGTTGACCTCGAACTGCTCGCGGAGGTCGTCGGCGGACAGCGTCTCCAGTGGGCCGGAGACGACGATGCCGGCGTTGTTGACGATCGCGTCGAGGCGCTCAGGGAGGGCGTCGGCAAGGGCCGCGATCTGCTCGTCGCTGGTCACGTCCAGCGGCAGCGGATGCACATCGCCCGCGGCCTCGGCGACGAGCGCCTCGCCGTCGGCGGCCTGTCGCACGGTCGCGTGGACGGTCCAGCCGGCACGCGCCAGCCGCAGCGTGGTCGCCCGGCCGATCCCCCGACTGGCGCCAGAGATCAGAACGCTCGGCACCGTTCGACCATAACCTGGCGAGGTCGATGTCGCAAACAGCGGATCGGCTCCGACCAGGGGGAAATACCCCGACGCGAGGAGGACACCTTGACCACCATGAACCCCCAAGAACTGCAAGCCGAGCTGGAGCCCGCCGAGGAGATCCTGCGCACCGCGACGCTCGCCCGCCTCGCCTACGACGGGATCGACGGCACCCCGCGCGTGGTCCCGATCGGCTTCCTCTGGACCGGCGACGCGGTCGTCGTCGCCACCCATCCGACCGCGCCGAAGTACAAGGCGCTGCGGGCCCGGCCGCGGGTGGCGCTGACGATCGACACCGCCGGCCCGACCCGGGCGCTGCTCCTGCGCGGGGACGTCGAGATCGAGGTCGTCGACGGCGTCGTGCCGGAGTACCTCGAGGCGGCGGCGAAGTCGATGCAGGGAGAGGAACTCGCCGGCTTCGAAGCCGCCGTCCGCGACACCTACGACCGGATGGCGCGGATCAGCATCCGCCCCGACTGGGCGCGCTACTTCGACTTCGGCGCCGGCCGGGTCCCCGACTTCCTCCGCGCGCTGGCCTCCTAGGCCGGAGGCTCGGGCCGGGGCGCCTACTCGACCGGCGCGTAGCGGCGGTGCAGCATCAGGGCGTTGCCCTCGGTGTCGCTGAAGAAGGCCATGTTGCAGACGCCGGTGTCGTGCTCGCCGGCGAACTCGAGGCCGCGGCCTTCGAGCTCGGCCTTGGCCTCGGCGACGTCGTTCACCCGGAGTGCGATCGGCGCCAGGTGGGGCGCGAACTCGTTACCCATCACGGTCGGGTCGACGAGGTAGAGCGAGACGTTGCCGGTCTCGATCTCCGGCCACCCCTCGTCCCAGTTGGGACTGTGAAGGCCGAGCAGGTCGCGGTAGAAGGCTTTGGCCCTGGCCATGTCGGCGACCGGGACCGAGACGAAGTCGGTGCGTTCGAATTCCATCCGGCGATTCTGACGGCGGCGCCCGGGGCGTCTTGGAAAAATGCGACAGATGTCGAGCGAGATCATCACCCCGAGCTCGGCCAAGCGGGTAGCGGGCATGGTCCGGATCGCCCCGCACCCTGACGTCGCCGAACTGGTCGAAGTGCACTGGATCGTCACCTGGGACCAGCGCGGCGAGCCGCCCGCGCGGCGCGAGGTCCTGCCGGACCCCTGCGTGAACCTCGCGGTCGAACCGGGCGGGTGCTTTGTGCACGGGGTCGGGTCCGGGCACGACGTGCGCCTGCTCGAGGACCGCGGGATGGTGGTCGGGACGAAGTTCCGCCCTGGTGGGTTCTCCGGCCTCCTGCCCGGCTCGGTCTCCGACCTGCGCGGCCGCGCGCTGAGCATGCCGGAGGCGTTCGGCGCCGCCGGCGAAAGCCTCGACGCCAGGCTCGCCGGGGCGCCGGACATCCCCGCGATGCTCGACGCGGTCACCGACTTCCTGCGGCGCCGGCGGCCCGCTCCGGACCCGAATCGCGAGCTGACGATGCGGATCGCGGAGGCGATGAGGCGCGCCGGGCCCGAGGCGAGCGTCGCCGGCGTCGCCGCCGAGTTCGCGGTCTCGACCCGGACCCTCCAGCGCCTCTTCGCCCGCCACGTCGGCGCGAGCCCGAAGGAGGTCCTGCAGCGCTTCCGTCGCCAGCAGGCGGTCGACCTTCTGGCCGAGCCGGGCCGCCCGAGCCTCGCCCGGATCGCCGCCGACCTCGGCTACTCCGACCAGTCGCACCTCACCCGAGACTTCCGCGCCACGCTCGGCCGCGGTCCGAGCGCCCTCAGCTCGACTTGAGGCGGACCGGGCACGAACGCAGCGAGCCGACGGAGGCGACGTAGACGACCGAGCCGTGCCGCCGCGCTCTCGGCGCCGGGACCTTCGCGCTGAACCTGCCGTTCGCACGGACCTTCGCCTTCGCGACCGGCTTGGCGCCGCGGAGGATCCGGACCCGCTCCCCGGCGGCCGACTTCGGCGCGGTCCCGGTGAAGATCAGGTGGCCGCCCTTGATCGCGGCGGTGAGGACGAGCCCGGAGCCGCACCGGCCCGGAACGTCGGTCGTGCCGGGGCCGCTCGGCGCGAGGGGGCTGCTCGACTGACCTGAGCCGCCGACGTTGCCGGCCCCGCCGGGCTCGGACGAGCCGCCGGAGCCGCCCGACGGGCCTTCCCCACCTGAGCCACCGCCGCCCGGCGCTTCGCCGCCCGAGCCACCGCCCGGCGTTTTGCCGCCGGCGCCCGGGCCGCTCGGCAGCGCCGAGTCGAGCCGCAGCTCCGCCCCGCCGGAGATCGCGTGGGCGGAGAACTCGCTCGGGGCGACGGTCCACAGCGGGCTCGCGCCGCCGCTACCCGAGATGAAGTCCCAGGTGGTCCCGACCGCCGGCGCGTAGGAGCCGAGCACGGCGACGTCGATGTGCCCGGCGATCAAGGCGTTCCCGTTCGCCGACGGCTGGAGGCGATCGAAGGAGGAGTCGGAGGCGAGGTCGAGGTCCAACCGCGCCCCTTCGTCCTGCGCGTACTCGCCGCCGAAGCTGAGCGTGCCGACGACGCCGTCCCCGCCCGGCTCCACCACACCCGCTTCGTTGATGAAGCGCGGCCCGATCGTGCCGGTGCCGACGAGCGAGCCGGACTTCAGCGTCACCGTCGCCCCCGACCCGGCGATTTCGCCGTCGACGACATTCGCCCCCACCAGTTGCGCTTCCTGGGCCAGCGTCAGCGTCCCGCCCGCGTCGATCCGCAGCGGCACCGGCCCGGTCACCGTACGTGCTTCGGCGCCCACGCCCGACGCGACGACGGCCTGCGTCCCAGCTTCCAAGCACACGTTCTGCACCGAGGTCGGCGGCTGCCCGGTGGACCAGTTGGCGTTCGTGCTCCACCCGCTCCCGACCGCTTCGGCGAAGTTGTCTTCGCAGGGAAGGGCGTGCGCCCGCGGCACCGCGACCAGCAGAAAGCCGGCGGCGAGCAGGGCGAGAAGAAGGAGGCGACGGGACGTGGGTGCGAGCGATTTCGAGTTCATGCCGGCGACCTTAGGTCCGGCCTCGCACCCCGTAAACCCTGCTCCTTACCCGGCCTTTTAAGCGGGCGCGGCGGCGCCCGGGCCGGGCAGGAGGTCGACGTCGCCGGCGTGCATCGGCTCGCCGCAGTGGGCGCAGCGGAGGTCGACGTGGCTGATCTCGCCGCAGGCGTGGTGGCGGTAGAGGACCGGGGGGCCGG
>Ga0268266_10000494_pt1 | contig 56395 bp, 41 predicted proteins | sample KBSS13metaG_FD_190356 | JGI IMG/M metagenome (GOLD analysis project Ga0268266, IMG submission 190356) | Switchgrass rhizosphere microbial communities from Kellogg Biological Station, Michigan, USA - KBS S1-3 metaG (SPAdes) (version 2) | ecosystem: Host-associated > Plants > Roots > Rhizosphere...
CGCGGACGGAGTTGGAGCGGCGGTTGTGCGAGATCTGGGAGGAGCTGCTGGGAGTGGAGCGGGTGGGGATCGAGGACAACTTCTTCGATCTCGGCGGGCACTCGCTGCTGGCGACGCAACTGATGAGCCGGGTGCGTGCGGCGATGGGCGTGGAGGTGCCGCTGCGGGAGCTGTTCGAGTATCCGACGATCGCCGGTTTCTGCGCGCGGTTACCGGGGCTGACGGGTGAATTGGTCTTGCCGGCGATCGAGGCGCTGGCGCGGCGGGAAAGATTCACGTTGTCGTACGCGCAGCAGCGCCTCTGGTTCATCGATCGCCTGGAGGGTGGGAGCAGCCAGTACAACATTCCGGTCGCGGTGAGATTGAAGGGTGAGCTGGACTCCGAGGCGTTCGCCAGGGCGCTCGCGACGATCGTGGATCGTCACGAGTCGCTGCGGACGGTGTTCGAAGAGGTCGACGGGGAGATCTACCAGGTCGTCCGTGAGGGGGACTTCCGTCTGGCGCAGAAGGACCTGAGCGGTATGGAAGCGGAGGCCGGGAAAAGGGAGGTCCGGCGTCTGGCGATGGCCGATGCGCGCAAGCCCTTCGATCTAGGCCGCGATCTGCTGTTGCGTGTGACTCTCTTGAAGCTGTCGGCGGAGGAGCATGTGGTGTTGTTCAACATGCACCACATCGCCTCGGACGGCTGGTCAGTGGGTGTGCTGATGGGAGAGCTCACCAGGCTCTACGAGGCGTATCGGGCCGGGAAGCCGAATCCGCTTGCGCCGCTGCGCGTCCAGTACGCGGACTATGCACAGTGGCAGCGGCAGTGGTTGCAGGGCAAGGTTCTGGAAAGTCAATTGAACTATTGGCGCCGTCAACTGGCCGGCCTGCCGGTGGTCCACAGCCTGCCGCTCGACCGGCCGCGGCCTGCTCGGCAGGGCTTCGAGGGGGGCCAGCACGTTCAGCGGCTAGGAGGAGGGGAGGAGAAAGCGCGGATCGAATCCTGGAGCCGGGAGTCCGGGGTGACGCCGTTCATGTTCCTGGAGGCGGCATTCGCCGTGCTGCTCGGCCGCTACAGCCAGGAGATGGACATCGTGGTGGGCTCGCCGATCGCGGGGCGGGTGCATCGGGACGTGGAGCCGCTGATCGGCTTCTTTGTCAATACGCTGGTGCTGCGTAGTGATCTGTCGGGGAACCCGCGTTTCGTCGAGCTTCTGGAGGCGAGGAAACAGACGATCCTCGATGCGTACGCTCATCAGCACGTGCCGTTCGAGATGCTGGTGGAGGAGCTGAAGCCGGAGCGCAGCCTGCGCCATAGCCCGTTTTTCCAGATCCTGTTTACGCTTCAGAACAAGGAGCAGGGAGATGCCAGGCTGGAAGAATCGCGCCTCGAGTGGGAGGGTGAGGGGAGCGGGGTGGTGCGGTTCGATCTTGAGCTCACCGTGCGGGAGCTCGAAGAGGGGCTGAGCCTGAGCTGGTGGTACAAGAAGGAGCTCTTCGACCCTGGGACGATCGAGCGGATGGCCGGGCACTTCCAGGCGCTGCTGGCCGCTCTGGCCCAGGGAGTCCAGGGGCGCCCGGCGGATCTGCCGCTGCTCGACGCGGCGGAGCGCGAGCAGATGCTGGTCGCATGGAACGACACCGGGATGCCGGCGGGCGGTGATTCACGCCTTCACGACCTGTTCGAGCTGCGAGCCGGGGAGCTCCCGCAGGCTGTGGCCCTGGTGGATGGCGAGCGGGAGATGACCTATGGTGAGCTGGCGCGCAAGGCTCACCAGTTGGCGCATCACCTCAAGTCGCTGGGCGTGGGACCGGAGAAGATCGTCGGCATCTGCCTGGAGCGGACGGCGGAGATGGTGGTGACGCTGCTGGCGGTGCTCGAGGCTGGGGGCGCCTACCTGCCGCTCGATCCGGCCCATCCGCGCTCGCGTCTGGAGCGCAGTCTGGCGGACGGCGGAGCGATTTTGGTGGTCACCCAAAAGAGCCTGGAGGACCGGCTGCCGTGGAGTGGCCCAACCGTCGTCCTGGAGCGGGATCGCGCCGCCCTCGCGCGCCGCTCGCGCCGCCGGCCCGCGAACGGCGCCCGCCGGGAGAATCTCGCCTACGTGCTGTTCACCTCGGGCTCCACGGGGACTCCCAAGGGGGTAGCCGTGACCCATGCGAGCGCCGTCGAGCTGGTCCTGTGGGCGGGCCGCGTGTTCTCCCCCGCGGAGCTCTCCGGCGTCCTGGCGGCCACCTCCCTGAGCTTCGACCTGTCGGTCTTCGAGCTGTTCGCGCCCCTGTCGTGGGGAGGCACCGTGATTCTCGCGGCCAACGCGCTGGCGCTGCCGGCGCTGCCGGCGTTGTCACGGGTACGGCTGATCAACACGGTGCCGTCGGCGCTGGCGGAGCTGGTGCGCGCGGAAGGGCTGCCGGCCGGAGTGAGTACGGTAAACCTGGCGGGCGAGCCGCTGCCACGTGCCCTGGCCGATCGGATCCTGGCCATTCCCACGGTCGATGCCCTGTGGAATCTCTACGGCCCGACCGAGGACACAACCTATTCGACCTGCGCGCGAGTGGAGCGCACGCAGACTTCGGCGCCGCCCATCGGCCGCCCGATCACGGCAACCCGGGCCTATGTGGTGGACCGCCAGGGCCAGCCCGTGCCGGTGAGGGTGGCCGGCGAGTTGTGGCTGGGAGGCGCGGGTCTGGCGCGCGGCTATGCGGGCCGGCCGGACCTGACGGCGGAGCGCTTCCTCCCCGATCCCTTCTCGACCGAGCCGGGAGCCCGGCTCTACCGGACCGGGGACCTGGTGCGCTGGTTGCCGGACGGTGAACTGGAACTCCTGGGCCGTATCGATCACCAGGTCAAGGTGCGCGGCTTCCGCATTGAGCTGGGCGAGATCGAGGCCCAGCTCCGATCACAGGCGGAGGTGAGGGATGCCGCGGTGTCGGTGCGCGAGGACGCCGCCGGGGAGAAGCGGCTGGTGGCCTACGTGGTGCCCTCGGAGGATCGCGCGGACGAGGGCCTGGCGGGCGAGCTCAAGGGTGCGCTCGAGCGGATCTTGCCGGACTACATGATGCCTTCGGCCTTCGTGGTGCTCGAGGCGCTGCCGCTGACGGCGAACGGCAAGGTGGATCGCGGCGCGCTGCCGGCACCGGAGGCGAGGGGTTCCCACCGGGGTGAGCCCACAGCTCCGCGGACGGAGCTGGAGCGCCGGCTATGCGCGATCTGGGAGGAGGTCCTGGGGATAGAGCAAGTGGGGGTCGAGGACAGCTTCTTCGACCTGGGCGGACACTCCCTGCTGGTGATCCGGCTGGTATCGAAGATCAATTCCCAACTGGGGATTCACCTCAGCCCGCGGCGAATCTTCGAGCATTCCTCGGTGCGCCGTCTTGCGGGGGTCATCGAGGGGCTCGCGGGGGAGGCGCTCGGCGAGTGGGAACCCCTGGCAGCCCTCGCCTCGGATGGTGACGCCCGGCCCCTGTATTGCGTTCCGGGCGTGGGAATGCTGAGCGTCGCGATGGCGCCGCTCGCCCGCGCCATGGCGGGAAGAGCGGCGCTCCACGTCTTCGAAGCCCGGGGTCTGGATGGCATCTCTCCGCCGCAGACGAGCCTTGCCGAGATCGTGGAAAGCTATGGCTCGGCGATCAAGCGGCGCCAGCCGCGGGGTCCGTATGATCTCGTGGGCCATTCTTTCGGCGGCTGTGTCGTCCTCGAGCTGGCGCGGTGGCTCGAAGCGCGAGGCGACGAGGTCACCCTCGTCATGCTCGACAGCTTCCTGGATTTCTTCACCACGGGAGAGCTCGAACCGCTGCCGGCAAAGGAGAAGGCCGTGTCGCTCGCCGCGCTGGTCGGCGCCAGTGAAAGCGAGGTTCCTGACCTGGCGGACGATCGCGCGATCTTCGACTGGATGGAACGCGCTCTACAGGCTTCAGGAGTTCTTCCCGACAGCGGGCACGAGGGCATTCTGCGCGGGTTCATCGAGGTGTTCGGGAGCCAGTTAGAAATACAGCGTCGATTCCGGCCGTCCGGCAGGGTCAAGGCTCCCATCACTCTCCTCTATGCTGAGGAAGGCGCGATGGCCGGCTCCCGGCTGGCGGAGGTGCTGGAGCTCTACGCGCGGGTGACGGAGCAGCCGGTGCGCCACTGTGCGGTCCAGGGCGGACACCTTTCGATGCTGTCCGAGAAGAACGCCCCGCAGTTGGCGGCGAGGCTGCTGGCGGAGGACCGGTGAAGGCTTGCGTCTTTCCCGGACAGGGTGCGCAGGCCGTCGGTATGGGCGAAGATCTGTTCGCGCGCTACCCCGAGATCATGGCTCTGGCCGACGAGGTCCTCGGCTATTCCGTGGCCGAGCTGTGCCTGAGGGATCCACAGGGGCGCCTTTACCAGACGCAGTACACGCAGCCGGCCCTGTACGTGGTGAACGCGCTCACTTACAGGCGCCGGTGTGACAGCGGCGTGCCGCCTCCGGATTTCGTCGCCGGCCACAGCCTCGGGGAGCTCAATGCCCTGCTGGCTGCCGGGGTCTTCGACTTCGAGAGTGGCTTGAGGTTCGTCAAAAGGCGGGGGGAGCTGATGAGCCAAGCCTCTGAAGGAGGCATGGCGGCGGTGATCGGATGCGATGAGGAGACTGTCGCGCAGATCCTCGCGGCCAACGGTCTGCCCGGAATCGATGTGGCGAACTACAACACTCCATCGCAGTTGGTGCTGTCGGGACCGGAAGAGGAGATCGTTCGCGCGGAAGACCTTTTTTCCATTGCCGGCGCGACCTATATACCGCTCAAGAACGTCAGCGCTGCGTTCCATTCGAGATATATGAAGGATTTGGCTGAGCCCTTGGGCGAGGCACTTTCAGGTATGCAGATCCTGCCGCCGCAGATCCCGGTGATCTCGAACGTCTCGGCCCGACCCTACGAGGCCGGCGAGGTGAGGGAGCTCCTGAAGCGGCAGATCTGCGAGCCGGTGCGATGGGTGGACAGCATCCTGTACCTCCTGAGCCTGGGCGTCGAGGATTTCGAGGAAGTAGGGCCCGGGGGTGTCTTGACCAAGCTGATCCGAGCCATCCGCAAGACATCGGCTCTGCCGTTGGCGGCGCCGGCCGTGAGACCCGGAATGTCCGCCATCACTGCCGAGCGCCTCGGCGCCGCGTCGTTCCGCCGTGACTACCAAGTCCGCAGGGCATGCGCGGCAGGCTCGATGGACATGGGTGTCGCCTCGAAAGAGCTGGTGGTCCGCATGGGAAAGGCCGGCTACATCGGGTTTTTCGGCGCCGGCGGCCTCGCGTTGGGCGAGATCGACGCGAGCCTGCGATCCATCAAGCAGTCGTTGAGCGCGGACGAGCCGTTCGGAGTGGGCCTGCTTTGCAGCCCGGACGATCCTGAATCCGAGATGGCGGTCGTCGAGCTCTGCTTGCAGCATGGCGTACGGTTCGTCGAGGCTGCCGGTTACGTCACCCCGAGCCCGGCCCTGGTCCGCTACCGGCTGAAGGGTCTGTCGGCAGAGAGGCCCTATAAGGTGATGGCGAAGGTTTCCCGCCCGGAGGTGGCGGCAGCGTTCCTCGATCCGCCCCCTGAGCACCTGGTCGCAGAGTTGTTGAGAGCCGGTCTGGTTTCCGCGACAGAGGCGCGGCGGGGGCGGCGGACCCCCATGGCCGACGACCTCTCCGTGGAGTCCGACTCCGGCGCCTCCTCCGACATGGGAGGTGCCGCCCTACTGCTGCCGTCGCTGATCCACCAGCGCGACGAAGCCTGTCGACGCCATGCCTATGAGGCCGAGGTCCGAATCGGCAGCTCGGGAGGGATCGGCACACCGGAGGCGGCCGCCTCGGCGTTCCTGCTCGGCGCCGATTTCATCGTCACCGATACGATCAATCAGTGCACCGTGGAAGCAGGCACCAGCGATGAGGTGAAGGAAATTCTACAGACCGTGAGCGTGCAGGATACGGAGTCCGCGCCAGCGGGCGACCTCTTCGAGCTCGGGGCGAGGATCCAGGTGCTGAAGAAAGAGGTGCTCTTCCCCTCCCGCGCCAACAGGCTCTTCGATCTCTGGCGGCGCCATGGCGCGTGGGAGGAGATCGAGGCGCCGATTCGTGCCAGGATTGAACGGGAATACTTCGGTCGCAGCTTCGAGCGGGTCTACGAAGAGCTCAGGACCGGTTCTCTGGAGCGATCACCGCGGGATCTCGCCCGGGCGGAGCGCGATCCACGGCACCGGATGGCGCTCGTTTTTCGCTGGTATTTCGCGCACACGATGGATCTGGCGCTGTCCGGGGCGAAGGGTCAGAAGGCGAACTATCAGGTGCGCTGCGGTCCCGCTCTGGGCGCTTTCAATCAGTGGGTGAGGGGGACGAGACTGGCGCCGTGGCGCGACCGTCACGTCGACGTCATCGCCGGTGAGATTATGGACGGCGCCGCCCTTGTGCTGAACCGGCGACTGCGCGGGCTCGCCGTGGCCGGGCCGGACTGAAACGCACGGCGGCGTGTCTCCCCGCCGGAACGCCGCCGAGCTTGCCGCGCGCCCGTCAGCTATTCGGCGCTTTGAACGCCGATGAGTCCAAGGGCTGATTGGTCTCGATTTTGGACCAGTTGACCGTCTGGGAGAAGTTGGCTTCCGGCGCGAGCGCTTTTTCGCTGAAGGGAAATTTCACGCCGCCGACGTCACGGAAGTCCTGATAAGTCACCTCGATACCGATGTTCTTGCTCAACTGGGGGACGTACTGGCTGCCAACGACCCGGGTCAGGAGGAAATTGCGCGAGTCGAGATAGAAGTAGCTCGTTTCTCCGTCCTTGAAGTCCACCTTGAGCTTGTAGACCGGTGAGCCATTCCAGGGCAGCTTGCCCACGACCTCGACTCTATGGCCCTTCGCCTTGGCGTCGACTAGAGCTCCCTGGGGGTCGCCGAGACGGCGGAAGCGGGCCGCGTCCTTGGCGGACATCGGCGTTGGCTTCGTGATGCTGTTTTTCTGGTTTATTTCCCAACTCATCGGACCATCCACGGCATTGGCCATGATCACCTCCGAGCCCTGCGCGATCCGCCGCAGGTAGCGTCCGGGAGCCACCAGGGCGATGATCGGGGCCGAGTTGCCCTTCGACGTCCAGGTTCCCGTCATCTTCAGCGACGTCAGGCCCTTGAGCTTCTGCTCTCCACCGCGCGCGGCAGCGTATTTGGCGAGCAACTGATCGGCCGTCAGATCAGAGGCCTGGGGGGCCGGATCGGGCGGCAAGGGGTCGGGTGACTGGTGCGGGAAAAGCTGCGTTTCCGAAGGCCGGCAGGCCATCATCCCTATGATCGCCATCAGTAGCCAGATCTTACGTTTCATAAGTTTTTTACCTTTCTTGAAAATTTATAATACCGCCAGCCTGCCGGATGATTCGCTGGACCCGGACAAATGGCTGTGGAGTACTTCACGCCTCTGGTCGATCTGACTGTATTGTACGCCAAACGCGGGAGAGTCAGTCGATTTCGCGGGTGGCTTTGCTGGTCAACGCCATCACGGAGCCGACGGCGGTCAGGAGCCCGCCCGCCCCGATGAACAGTCCTTTGAGGCTCCATTGCGCGAGCACGCCGGAGACCGCGTACGAAATCGGCACCAATCCCACGGCGGACATCATCAGCACGCTCGAGACGCGACCCAGCAGGGCACGGTCGACCCGCGTCTGAATCCAGGAGCCGAACTGCACATTGACGAATCCGACTCCCAGGGCCATCAGCGCCAGCAGCGTCCCGATCACGGCGAGCTTAAGGACCAGGCCGATGGCGATGAGCTCAAGGCCGGCCAGCACGCTCACGAGGGTGAATTGCAGGCCGCGCCTGCGGGGCCGCTTCACCATGCCGCCGAGCAGGACTCCCGCCAACATTCCGCCGCTGAAACATGAGAGAAAAGTCCCGAAAGCCGCGGCGGAGCCGAACTGAAATTTCGCCATCGAGGCGAGGCCGACGCCGATCGGTCCGGCAATGCAGAAATTGATGGTGGAGAAGACCACCATCAACGACATGAGGGGCGGGTCGCTCCGCACCGCGCGCAGGCCCTCGCCGATGGAATGCAGCATGCCGGGCCGGGCCGGCGCGCCGGGCGCAGGCCGCGGAGCTCTCGGCGTAGCGGGTATTCTGAGCAGTGCCACAATCACCGCCAGGAAGCTCAACGCGTCAAAAAAAAGAGCGGCCGCTATGCCCCAGCGTTTGATGATCAGGCCTGCCGGCGCCGGCCCGATCATCTGTGTCATCACCGTGGAGCTCTGGAACAAGGCGTTCGCGGGTGGGAGCTGCTGTGGCGGGACCAGCGCTGGAATCAGTGCCGCTCCGGCGGGAAACGAAAATGCGTCGGCGATGCCGAACGCCAGGGTCAACACATAGAGCTGCCAGAGCTCGACGACCTTGAACCAGAGCAGGGCCGCCACCGTGCCGACGAGAACTGCGCGAATCGCCGCCGTCGCGATCAGTACGCGGCGGGGGGACACGCGGTCCGTCACCGCGCCACCGATGAGCATCAGCGCCGTTCGCGGAATCGCGGCGGCCATTAGGATGGTTCCCAGAGCAAGGCTCGATCCCGTCAGTTGCAGGACGAGCCACGGCAGCGCCACGAGATAGAACTGGTCGCCGAGCAGCGAGATCGTGGAGCCGAGCCACAAATTACGGAAGTGCGGCAAAGAGAGGGGATGTCGCGGCGCGGCGGATGCTCCTGTGGCTGGTTCCGCTGCTGGCGACAAGGCCGGAGCAGGCGCTGAGCTCATGAGTACGGTTTCCTCCGCCAGGGATTCTACATCGCGCGCGTAAGAACACGAACCAGCGGTTCTCTAGTAGCGCCACACCAGCGTCAGCCGAAGGGAGTGGCAGTCCTCCGATTCTCATGTCAGGCCAGAAAACGCTGGAGCGAGACTTCCCCCTCACGATCTCGCCCGCCTTTTTTTGCTTCTCGCCTACCTTGCGGCGAACCTCGGCAACCTTGCGGAGAAGCTCCGCTGCATTCCAGAGAAGCTCCGCAAGGTTCCGGAGAAGCTCCGCGAGGTTCCGGAGGACCTCCGCTGCATTCCGGAGAAGCGCGGCAACGTTGCGGAGGAGCGCGGCAAGGCTGTGGAGCTCCTCCGCAACGTTGCCGGCAAGCTCGGAAACCCCGGCGAGCTTGAAATCAACCCCGGGAGCGGCTGAAGAAACTCGCCTGAGCGGGCGCGGAGGGTTGGGAGTGCGGGAAAGTGGTGGGCCGTCAGAGACTCGAACTCTGGACCCGCGGATTAAAAGTCCGCTGCTCTACCAACTGAGCTAACGGCCCCCAGGGCCGGGAGTATACCTCAGCGCCGCTTTCACCTGCCGTGCCGCCCTCAGCCCGGTCGCGATCGCGCCTTCGACCGTACCCGTCCTCCCCTCTTGGTCGGTGGCCTCGCCGGCGAAGAAGAGGGTCTTTTCGACCGGGCGCGCCAGCTCTCTCGCGGCCTCGCTGCCGCCGACGCGGGCGTAGCTGTAGGCGCCGCGGGAGAAGGGGTCGGCCTGCCAGTCGTGGCTCCAGATGCCCTCGAGGTGGGAGGCGAGCCGCTGGCGGGAGATCCCCAGGTGCTCGGCGAGCGTCCGCAGGGCGGCGCCCTCGATCTCGGCGGGTTTCTTGCGGGAGAGCTCCGCGGCCGGCGGGCCGCCGCTCCAGGCGACCAGCACCGGCGCGCGCAACGGGTACGGCGTCCAGCAGACCCGGAAGGCTCCTTCCCCCCCGAGGTGGAGGAAGCTCATGCGGTCGAGATCGCCCCGGCCTTTCCAGGGGAACTCGCGAAAGCCGAGGACGAGGCGGACGACGGCACCCATGGCGACGAGATCGAGCGTCCGCCGCAACCGGGGCGGATCGGGGAGGAAGCGGATGCCGCCCGGCGCCTCCGGCGGCGCCTGCAGAACGCCGATCGGGACGGTGACGACGGCAGCCCGGGCCGTGACCTTCGAGGAATCGTCTCCCACCTTCAGCTCGACTTTGCCGCGTTCCCAGGCGATCTCCCCGACCGGCCTCCCGAGGTGAAGGCTCTCCCCGAGGTCGCGCGCTAGCCATTCCGGGACGCGGTCGTACCCCTGGACCATCCGGCCGCTCCGCGAGGCGGACTCGCTCGGCTCCTCGCCGTCCCTGGGCGTGATCGAGAGGACGCTCAGTTGCGCGGGGTCGGCGGCGTGGAACCCGGTGACGAACTCCCGGGCGGCGGCGCGGGCGCCGGCGTAGGGGCGGCCGCCGGGGCGCCGCGCCATGAAATCGTCGAAGGAAAGGTCCTCGCCGTTGGGATCGGCCTGAGCGAGGACATGATCGACCCGGTCCCAGAAGCCCTCGTAGGGACGGAGATGCCCGCGCTCGGCGAGCCAGTGATCGCCCGCGATGTCGACGTCCACGAGTCTCGCCTCCCGGAGGATCCCCTCGGTTAGGGGGGCCTCGCCGTGGACGAACTCGGCGCCCAGCTCGATGGGGATCGGCACCCGCTCGTCCCGGAGAGTATGGATGCGCCCGCCGATGCGGTCCCGCGCCTCGAAGACCGCTACCCGGAGCCCCCGCCGCCGGAGCTCTCCCGCCGCCGCCAGCCCCGCGACCCCGGCACCGATCACCGCGACGTCGATCTCGGTCATTCCCCCTCCTCCTTTGCCCCCGCTCACAGGCACGGACAGAACCATGACCCTATTCTGAAACAGGGCAGGAGGAAACCTCGCGGCTTCACGCCGCCGTGAGCTGGGACGTGCAGTGCGGGCAGCGGGTGGCCTGGATCGGGATCGGGGAGAGGCAGTACTGGCACTCCTTGACCACCGGCGGCGCCGTCTCCTCGCCGCGCCGCATCCGGTTCACCGCGCGGATGATCAGGAAGACCACGAAGGCCACGATCAGGAAGGTGATCAGGGCGTTGAAGAAGATACCGTAGTTGATCGTCGGCGCTCCGGCGGCCTTGGCCTGGGCCAGACTGTCGTAGTGCTTTCCCGTCAGGCTGACGAAGCGGTTCGAGAAGTCGACCGGGCCGAGGAGCATGCCGAGCGGCGGCATGATGACGTCGTCGACCAGTGAGGTGACGATCTTGCCGAAGGCGGCGCCGATGATCACCCCGATCGCCAGGTCGAGGACGTTGCCGCGGACCGCGAATTCCTTGAATTCCTTGAACATTGCTCCCTCCCCTTTGGTTCAGGAAAGTCTAAAGGATTTCCGCCGCTCTTGGCTGGGGCAGCACGAAGATGTGCCGCGCCCGCTCGGAGCCCAGGGTCTCCGGGTCGTAGTAGCGGTCGAGCACGGACGGCTTCCAGGCGAGCAGGTCGGGGTTGCGCGCCGCGAACTCCTCCCAGGTTCCCTCCGCGGCGCCGCCGGCCATCCGTTCGTGGATCAGGAAGAGGTAGGCCCAGGTGATGGTCTCGTGATAGAGGCCGGGGTGGCCGTTGAAGGCGGCGAAGCGCTTCAGCCCCTCGGCGAAGCGCGCCAGCGCCTCCAGCGGGGGGTGGCGACGCAGGTAGATCCACGCCAGGCGCACGTGGTCGCGGTGGTGGAACGCGGTGCTGGGGAGGGTGCGGTCCTCGAAGCTGTCGACGAATTCGGAGTCGGTCATTTTTCTTTCCCTCGGCAAAAGCAAAAGCCCCAGGGGAGATCCCCTGGGGCTTCGTGGAGAGGAGATTCTAGCACGGTCCGCCGCCCATGCTACACTCTCATAGCCGACCGGCTAATTCATGCGCGACGGCGGGGCCTGTCCCCGTCTGGAGATCTCCTTCGATGAACGTGACGAAGCTGAACGCCTTCCGCAATTTCGACCAGCTCCTGGAGATCGGCATCTCCCATGACGCCGACGGGGATCACCGGGAGGCATTCGCGCGGCTGGTGGAGGCGATGGAGAGGATGTCCGATGAAGCGGATCTGCTGAGCTCGGCGGACGGCGCGGCCCTGTTCCTCAATCTCGCCCTGGTGGCCGGCCGGCTGGGTCGGGCCGATCTGGGGATCGAGCTGCTGGAACGCTCCCGCGAGGTCTTCGCCCGCCTGCTCGGCCGCGGACGGGTCGTCGGGCCGGCGTAAATTGGGACCCGCGTAAGAAGCTCCTCCCACTGTAGAATTCTCCCGCCGCCGGAGTGGCGAAACGGTATACGCAGGAGACTTAAAATCTTCCACCCGCAAGGGTTTACGGGTTCGAGTCCCGTCTCCGGCACCAGCTTTTCCCCTCGCGGCCTCTCCTCCGGCGTCCTCTTCTACTGGCACGTTTCTTGGATTAGCCGGGTCGTTTCCCGGAGCGGCAGAGAGGGTATGGGATGACGGACCTGATGGATGGACAGGTGGAAGAACAGGACCAGACGGCGGAAGCCGCCGAAGGCTGCGGCAATGAGGGCCCGAACTCCCACCCCTGTCCGGTGGTGGCGATCGGCGCCTCGGCCGGCGGCCTGGAGGCGTTCCAGGAGCTGTTCCAGCGGATGCCGGCGGACACCGGCTTCGCCTTCGTGCTGATCCAGCATCTGTCCCCCCGCCACGAGACGCTGATCCCCGAGCTGCTCGCGCCGCTGACGCCGATGCCGGTGCGCACGGTCGAGGACGAGACGGTGATCGAGGCGAACCAGATCTACGTCATGCCGCCGCACGGCACGCTCACCGTCGACGATTGCGTGCTCTATCTCTCGAAGCCGGCGCGCATCCGCGGCCGCCGCTCGCCGATCGACCGCTTCTTCCGCTCGCTCGCCGAGGACCAGGAGGACGAGGCCGTCGCCATTGTCCTCTCGGGCACCGGAACGGACGGCGCCCTGGGCCTCAAGGCGATCAAGGAGCGGGGCGGGCTGACGCTGGTGCAGTCTCCCGAGACCGCGCGCTACGACAGCATGCCCCGCGGCGCCGTGCTCACCGGCGCGGCCGATCACATCCTGGCGGTCGAACAGATGCCGGCCCGGCTGGTGGAGCACCACAAGCGGCTGCGGGACGGGCAGGGGGGGAGCCCCGAGCGGTTCCGCGAGGAGATCGCGGGCTATCTCGGCAAGATCTGCGCGATCCTGCGCCGGGTGGCCGGGCACGACTTCCGCCACTACAAGCAGAGCACCCTGGTGCGCCGCGTGCGCCGCCGGATGACCGAATCGCGGTCGGCTTCGGTATATGATTACGTGGAGTCGCTGAATAACGATACCAGAGAAGTTGAGCAGCTCTTCCGTGACCTGCTGATCAGCGTGACCCACTTCTTTCGCGATCCAGAGGCCTTCGATCTCCTGGCCGCCAAGGTCATTCCTCGTCTGTTCGAGGGGAAGGACGCGGACGGCTTCGTGCGCGTCTGGATCCCCGGGTGCGCCACGGGGGAGAGGCCTACTCGCTGGCCATCCTGCTGCGCGAGCACATGGCGACGCTCGCCGCGCCGCCGCAGGTGCAGATCTTCGCCACCGACATCGACGTCCAGGCGCTGGAGGCGGCGCGGCAGGCGCTCTATCCGGAGGGGATCGCCGGCCAGATCTCCCCCGAGCGGCTCGAGCGCTTCTTCGTCCGCCACGGCAACATGTACCAGGTCTCGCGCGAGATCCGGGACCTCTGCCTGTTCTCGCTCCACAACCTGATCGCCGATCCGCCGTTCTCCCGGCTCGACCTGGTCTCCTGCCGCAATCTCCTGATCTACCTGGAGGGGGATCTGCAGAAGAAGATGATCGCCCTCTTCCATTACGCCCTGCGGCCGGGGGGGTTCCTCTTCCTCGGCCCTTCGGAGATGGTGGCGGGGCAGCCGGTGCTGTTCCGCACGATCGACAAGAAGCACCGCGTCTTCCAGTCGCGCGATACGGTCAGCCGCCCCCCCTTCAGCTTCCCGATGAGTGAGCGGGGGCGCCTCGGCATCCGCCCCACCGAGGAGCTGCAGCGGCGCCCGGCGCCCCGGCAGCTCGAGGTGGCGCGGACGTTCGAGACGATCCTGCTCGACAGCTATGCCCCGGCCTGCGTGGTGGTTCACGAGGGGGGGGACATCATCTACTTCTCGCCGCGCACGGGGCGCTATCTCGAGGCGCCGCCGGGGACCCCGACGGTCAACGTCGTCGACATGGCGCGCAAGGGGCTGCGGCTCGACATCCGCACAGCCCTCCACAAGGCGGTCAACTCGCGGGTGGCGGTGGTCCACGAGAACGTCGCCTTCGAGCTCGACGGAGGCGCGCAGCGGGTCAACATCATCGTGCGGCCGATGCCGGAGTTGGGGGAGGATCCGGGGCTGTTCATGATCGTCTTCCAGGACGTCGTGACGGCGGCGGGGGAGGCGCAGTTCGAGGAGCTGCCGGGGGAGATCCTCGCCGACGATCCGATCGTCCGGCGCCTGGAGGCCGAGCTGCGGTCGACCAAGGAACACCTCCAGGCGACGCTCGAGGAGCTGGAGAGCTCGAACGAGGAGCTGGTCTCCTCGAACGAGGAGCTGCTGTCGATGAACGAGGAGCTGCAGTCGGCCAACGAGGAGCTGCAGACGTCGAAGGAGGAGCTGCAGTCGGTCAACGAGGAGCTGGAGACAGTCAACTCCGAGCTGAAGAAGAAGCTCGAGGAGCTCGACCGCGCCAACGGCGACCTGCAGAACCTCTTCCAGAGCACCCGCCTGGCCACCGTCTTCGTCGACCGCGAGCTGCGGATCAAGAAGTTCACCCCGGCGGCGGTCGATATCTTCCGGCTGATCGACGGCGACATCGGCCGGCCGATCGCCGACATCGCCCCGCGCTTCCAGGGCGGCGACCTGGTCGAGGACATCCGGAGGGTGCTGCGGACGCTCGCCACCCAGGAGCGCCAGATCCATATCGAGGAGGCTGGCTCCTGGTATCTCCTGCGGATCCTCCCGTACCGGACGGTCGAGGACGCCATCGACGGCGTCGTCGTCACCTTCCTCGATATCACCGAGCTCAAGCGGGCGGAGGAGGAGCGCGAGACGCTCGCCGCCATCGTCGATTCGTCGCAGGACGGGATCATCGGCAAGACTCTCGACGGCGTGATCACCAGCTGGAACGCCGGCGCGGAGCGGCTCTACGGCTACTCGGCCCGCGAGGCGGTCGGCCGCACGCTGGACCTGATCGTTCCCCCGGACCAGCGCCCGCTGATGACGGCCTTGTTCGAGAAGCTGCGGCAGGGGCTGAGGGTCGAGCCTTTCGAGACCGTCCGCATGCGCAAGAACGGCGAGCGGTTCGACATCTCGCTCACCTTCTCGCCGGTCCGCGACTCCAGTGGACGGCTGATCGGAGCCTCCGGGATCGACCGCGACATCTCCGACCGCAAGCGGGCCGACCAGGCTCTGCGCAAGAGCGAGGGGCGGCTGCGGCGGCTGGTCGAATCCGACCTCCTCGGCGTCATTTTCTCCGACGAGGCCGGGAATATCCTGGAGGCGAACGACGCGTTCCTGGCCATGATCGGAGCCACGCGGGAGGATCTGCTGAGCGGCGGCGTGAAATGGGGGGAGATGACGCCGCCGGAGTACCTGCCCCTGGATCTGCACGGCATCGCGGAGGCCAAGGCCCGGGGGGCGTGCACTCCCTATGAGAAGGAGTACATCCGCAAGGACGGCACCCGGATCCCGATCCTGATCGGCTACGCCCTGCTGGAAGGGCCGGGGGAGGAGTTCGTCTGCTTCATCCTGGACCTTACCGCCCAGAAGGCTCTGGAGGAAGAGCTGCGGCACCGGACGGATCAGCTCGTCGAGGCCGACCGCCGTAAGGACGAGTTCCTCGCCATGCTCGGCCACGAGCTGCGCAATCCGCTCGCCCCCATCCGCAACTGCCTCCACCTCCTGCAATCTCCCAACCTGACCGAAGAGCAGGAGAAGAGGGCCCTGCGCACCATCGAGCGGCAGGTGTTCCACCTGACCCGCCTGGTGGACGACCTGCTGGACATCGCCCGTGTCTCGCGGGGGAAGATCCTGCTCCGGCGGGAGCGGCTCAACCTCGTCGAGACGGTCCGCGCCATGGTCGAGGACCAGCGGCACGACCTGGAGGACGCCGGCCTCAGCATCGAGCTCGATCTCCCCGGCGCGCCCCTCTGGGTCGAGGGGGACCCGACGCGAATCTCCCAGATGGTGGGCAACGTGATGAACAACGCCGGCAAGTTCACCGAGCCGGGAGGGCGGATCAGCTTCGCCGTGCGGGAGCCGGAGCCCGGCACCGCCGCCGTCGTGGTGCGCGACACCGGCATCGGCATGGAGCCGGAGCTGCTCGCCCGCGCCTTCGAGCCGTTCAGCCAGGCCGAGCGCGGGCCGGACCGTGGCCGCGGGGGGCTCGGCCTCGGTCTCGCCCTGGTCAAGGCGCTGATCGAGATGCACGGCGGCGCGGTCGAGGCCGAGAGCCCGGGGCCAGGGCAGGGGACAGAGGTCACGCTGCGTCTGCCGCTCGCCGACGCCGGAGCCTCGGAGGAGACGACCATGAAAGACAACGGTTCCGAGGGCGCCCGTGCCCGCCGCTGCCTGATCATCGAGGACAACGTCGACGCCGCCGAGAGCATGAGCCTGCTGCTGCAGCTCACCGGCCACGAGGCCGACGTGGCTTTCGACGGCTCCGCGGGGGTGGAGAAGGCGCGCAGCTTCCGCCCCGAGGTGGTGCTCTGCGACATCGGGCTGCCCGGGAGCCTCGACGGCTACGGCGTGGCCCGCGCCTTCCGTGCCGACCCGGAGCTGCGCCAAGCCTTCCTCATCGCCCTGACCGGCTATGGCCAGGAGGAGGACCGCCGGCGCGCTCTCGAGGCGGGTTTCGATACCCATCTCACCAAGCCGGCCGACCTCGACGCCCTGCGCCGCCTGCTCTATAATCCTTCCCGTAGCGGTGGGGAGTAGCCCCCGGGGAGGTCCCCGGGTCCGGGCCGTCGTCAACACGGGGCGCCAAGCCCCCGGTTGCCCGGGAGCCAGCGAGCTCGGCGAGACCACACGACACGTCCATCGTGCCGTGGGTCTGTCGCGCCGTCCCACGGCCTATCTCGAAAGGGGATAGGTCATGCCGCAAACCTCCCTGGGCCTCTGGATCGGGTTCAATCTCTTCATCCTCGTCCTGCTCGCCCTCGACCTCGGCGTCTTCCATCGCAAGTCCCACGCGGTCTCGCTCAAGGAGGCCGGGATCTGGAGCGCCGTCTGGGTGGGGCTCTCCCTCGCCTTCGCCGCCGGACTCTACGCCTTCCGCGGGGCGGACCCTGCTCTCCAGTTCCTCACCGGCTACCTGATCGAGAAGTCGCTCAGCGTCGACAACATCTTCGTCTTCGCGCTGATCTTCGGCTACTTCGCGGTGCCGGCGGCCTATCAGCACCGGGTGCTCTACTGGGGGATCCTGGGGGCGCTCGTCCTGCGGGCCGCCTTCATCTTCGCCGGCTCGGCCCTGATCGCCCAGTTCCACTGGGTGATCTATCTGTTCGGCGCCTTCCTGATCCTCACCGGCATTCGCATGGCCCTGCACCGCGGCGAGGAGATCCACCCCGAGCGCAATCCGGTGCTCCGCCTGGCGCGGCGGCTGCTGCCGGTGACCTCCGACTACCGCGGGGACCGCCTGTTCGTGCGCGAGGGGGGGCGGCGGCTGGCGACCCCGCTGTTCCTGGTGCTGCTGCTGATCGAGAGCACCGACCTGGTGTTCGCGGTGGATTCGATCCCGGCTATCTTCGCGGTCACCCGGGACCCGTTCATCGTCTACACCTCGAACGTCTTCGCCATCCTCGGCCTGCGCTCGCTCTACTTCCTGCTCGCCGGGGTGATCGGGAAGTTTTACTACCTGAAGCTGGGCCTCTCGTCGGTGCTGGTGTTCGTGGGCGGGAAGATGACGCTGGCCGACCTCTATGAGATCCCTTCACCGGTCTCGCTGGCGGTGATCGCGGCGCTGCTGGCCAGCGCGGTCGCGGCCTCGCTCTGGAGGAGCCGGCGCGGCGAGCCGGCATGACGGACCGGTATGGAAGGCGCTCTGGCTTATACTTTGCAACGTTTTCAGGCGCTTGTCTGAATCCGAAGCGGAGGAACTGTTGAGGCATCCCAAGAGCGTGGGGGTTCTGACCATCCTGTTCCTGACCGTGGCCGCGGCGGCCACGGCGCAGGAGCAGCCGGTCGCCCAGTCGGCGAGACTGAAAGGCCTGAGCATCGAACAGTTGATGGAGATCGACGTCACCTCGGTCTCCCGGCGCAGCGAGCCGGTCTCCAGCGCCGCGGCGGCGATCACCGTCATCACCGGCGAGGACATCCGCCGCACCGGCGCCAACAACCTGACCGACGCCCTGCGGATCGCGTCCGGCCTGCAGGTGGCCCAGTCGGACGGCAGCACCTGGGCGATCAGCGCGCGGGGCTTCAACATCACCACCGCCAACAAGCTGCTGGTGCTGATCGACGGCCGCACCGTCTATACGCCCCTGTTCTCGGGCGTCTTCTGGGACGTTCAGGACGTGATGCTGGAGGACGTCGACCGCATCGAGATCATCCGCGGCCCGGGCGCCACCCTGTGGGGCGCCAACGCGGTCAACGGCGTGATCAACATCCTCACCAAGAGCGCCGCCGACACCCAGGGGGCACTGGTCAGCCTCGGCGGCGGCACCGAGGAGCGGGCCCTCGCCAGCTTCCGCCAGGGGGGCAAGCTGGGCAAGGAGATCGCCTACCGCGCCTATGGCAAATACTCCTATCGCGACTCGCTCGCCTTCGCGAACGGCGACAGCGCCCGCGATCCGCTGCGCCGGGGGCAGGCCGGCTTTCGCGTCGACCGCGCCGACAGCGGCTCCGGCGCCCTCACCCTCCAGGGGGACGCCTACCACGGGCTCGCCGGTCAGCGGGTCGTCACGCGGGCCGACACCGACCTCGACGGCGCCAATCTGCTGGGCCGCTGGACCCACACCTACGCGGCGAATTCAGGCTCCGATGTCCAGATCTACTACGATTACACCCATCGCCAGATCCCGCTCTGGTTCGAGGAGCACCGGCACACGCTGGACGTCGACTACCAGCACCGGCAGCCGATCGGCGCGCGGCAGGACCTGGTCTGGGGAGCGGGCTACAGGGTCACCCACGACCAGGTCGGCAACAGCCAGGGGGTGTCGTTCCTCCCCGAGCGCCGGACCCAGAACCTGTTCAGCGCCTTCGCCCAGGACGAGCTCTCGCTCAGGTCTCACCTGCGGCTGACCGTGGGTACGAAGGTCGAGCACAACGCCTGGACCGGGTTCGAGGTGCAGCCGAGCGTGCGCCTCGCCTGGGTTCCCAACGAGCGCCGCACGCTCTGGGCAGCGATCTCCCGGGCCGTCCGCACGCCTACCCGTCTCGACGAGGAGCTCACCTTCTACGACGTCGAGGGGCGCCCCTTCCTGACCGGCTCGCACGACTTCAAGCCCGAGACCCTGCTCGCCTACGAGATCGGCTACCGTCTGCAGCCACGGACGGGGTTGCAGATCGACCTGGCGACTTTCTACAACGTCTATGACGATCTGCGCACCGTCGAGGCGGATCCCGGGCAGCCGCAGCGGATCGCCAACGGGCTGAACGCGGAGACCTGGGGCGCCGAGCTGCGCGCGAGCTGGCAGGCGACCTCCTGGTGGCGCCTGCACGCCGGCTACGCCTACTTCGACAAGCAGCTCAGCCTCGACCCCGGCAGCACCGATCCGAGCGGCGGCAGGAACGAGGGGAACGATCCGCGCAACCGCTTCGTGCTGCGCTCGCTGATCGACCTGCCGGGCGGCTTCGAATTCGACGGCACGGTGCGCCACGTCGCCCGGCTGCCGGCGCCCGTGGTGCCGGCCTACACCGAGCTCGACCTGCGGCTCGGCTGGCAGGCTTCCGACCGGCTCGAATTCTCCCTCGTCGGCCAGAACCTGCTGCACGCCCGCCACCCCGAGTTCGGCGCCCCCTCGCCGTTCCGGCAGGAGGTCGAGCGCGGCGCCTACGGGAAGGTGACATGGCGCTTCTGAGAAGAGCGGGACTGCCCGCCCTCCTGCTGGCCCTCCTGCTCGCCGTGCCGGGCATGGCGTCCGCCCAAACGGCGGAGGAGTACGAAGTCAAGGCGGCCTTCCTCTACAACTTCGCCAAGTTCGTGGACTGGCCCCCGGAGTCGTTCCCGGACCCGAACAGCCTCAAGATCTGCGTGCTGGGCGACGACCCGTTCGGCGGCAGCCTGCAGACGGTCGCGGGCGAGCAGGTCGGAGGCCACAAGCTGCAAGTGGTGCGGATGGATTCGACCTCCAGGCTCGCCGGCTGCCAGATCCTGTTCATCAGCCGTTCGGAGCGCGAGCACATCAAGGAGATCGTCACCGCGGTCAAGGGCTCTCCCGTGCTGACGGTGGGGGACACCCAGAAGTTCGCCGACGACGGCGTGATCATCAACTTCATCCTGGAGGGCTCGAAGGTCCGCTTCGAGATCAACACGGGGTCCGCCGAACGGGCGGGGATCCGGATCAGCTCGAAGCTGCTGCAGCTCGCCAAGCGGATCGTCACCGCCCCGGGCGTCAGGCCGGGGTTCTGAGCCATGCTGCGGCGGCTCCAGCGCGTCCCCATCCACCAGAAGCTGATGCTGATCGCGCTGCTGACGACCGGCGGCGCCCTGCTGCTGGCCGGCTCCGCGATCATCTACTTCAACGTGGTGCGCTTCAAGGAGGAGATGAAGCGCGACCTCGCTTCGTTCGCCGATGTCTTCGCCGGCAGCAGCACCGCCGCCCTGACCTTTCAGGATCCGAAGACGGCGACCGAGATCCTGCGCAGCGTGAGCCCCCGCACCTCGATCGTCGCCATCGCTCTCTACGACAACAAGGGGCACCTCTTCGCTCATTGGGGGAGGGACGCGGGCGTCACGTTTCCGCCGGCCCCGGGGCCCGACGGCAGCCGTTTCACCCAGAGCGCCCTGGTGGCTTTCCGCCCGGTCCTGCTGCAGGAGGAGCGGCTCGGCACGATCTACCTGCGCAGCAACCTCAAGGAGCTGCACGACCGGGTCTGGACGCAGGCGCTCACCGTCGGCTTCGTCTTCCTCGCCTCGGGGATCGTGGCCCTGCTGCTCTCCTCGTGGCTCCAGCGCCTGATCTCGGGGCCCATCCTCGCCCTCGCCGGCACGGCGCGGGCGGTCTCCGAGCGCCGGGACTATTCGATCCGGGCCGACCGCCGGAGCACCGACGAGCTGGGGATCCTGGTCGACGCCTTCAACGACATGCTCAACCAGATCCAGCGCCGCGACTCCGAGCTGCAGGAGGCCAAGGAGGCGCTTGAGGAGCGGGTGCGGGAGCGTACCCGGGAGCTCGAGCAGCGCAACGAGGAGCTCAATCAGAGCAACAAGGAGCTGGACGACTTCGCCTACATCGCCTCGCACGACCTGAAGGAGCCGCTGCGGGGGATCCACAACTTCTCGAGCTTCCTGATCGAGGACTACTCCGCCAAGCTCGACGACGAGGGGCGCTCCAAGCTCGATACCCTGATGCGGCTGACCCGCCGCATGGAGACGCTGATCGACTCGCTCCTCCAGTTCTCCCGCCTGGGCCGCGTCGACCTCGCCGTCGACCGGGTGAATCTGAATGAGATTGTGGACGAGATCCTGGATTCGCTCGCCATCTCGCTCAAGGAGGATAGAGTGCAGGCGAGGGTCCCCCGGCCCCTGCCCATCGTCCGCGCCGACCGCGTCCGCGTCGGCGAGATCTTCTACAACCTGATCGTCAACGCGATGAAATACAACGACAAGGCGGACAAGTGGATCGAGATCGGCTGGCGGGAGAACCCCGCCGGTCCGCCGGTCTTCTACGTGCGCGACAACGGCATCGGCATCCCGGAGAAGCACCACGAGGCGGTGTTCCGGATCTTCAAGCGCCTGCACGGCCGCGACAAGTACGGCGGCGGCACCGGCGCCGGGCTGACGATCGTCAGGAAGATCATCGAGCGGCACCATGGCAGAATCTGGCTCGAATCGTCCGCCGGAGAGGGGACGACCTTTTATTTCACTCTGGAAGAAGGAGACGTACGTGCCTGAACCTCCAACGCAGCCGATCCTCCTGGTGGAAGACAGCCCCGAGGATTTCGAGACCACCCAGCGCGCCTTCCGCCGCTCGGGACTCAAGAATCCGATCCTCCGCTGCGCCGACGGCGACGAGGCGCTCGACTTCCTCTTCCACCGCGGGAGTCACGCCGACTCGCCGCGGCCGGGGGTCATCCTGCTCGATCTCAACCTGCCGGGGACCGACGGCCGCGAGGTGCTCTCCGAGATCAAGGCCAACGACGATCTCAAGCAGATCCCGGTCATCGTGCTGACCACCTCGGCCGACGAGCGCGACGTCCAGGCCTGCTACCAGGCGGGCGCCAGCAGCTACATCCAGAAGCCGGTCGACGTCGAGGGCTTCATGAGGGCGATCGAGCGCCTCAACGACTACTGGTTCGAGGTCGTGATCCTGCCGAAGGGGCAAGCCTAGAGAATGGCCGACGCTCCGATCCTTCTCCTGATCGTCGACGACAGCCCCGAGGACCGGGAGCTCTACCGGCGGCTGCTCGCCCAGGGCAGCGAGCAGGCCTATGAGTTCCTGGAGGCTGAGACGGGGGAGGAGGGGCTGCGGCTGGCGCACGACCGCATTCCCGACTGCCTGCTGCTCGACTACCGGCTGCCGGACGTAGACGGGCTCGAGTTCCTCTCCCGCCTGCGGGCGGAGCGGCTGATCCCGGTGATCGTGCTGACCGGACAGGGGAACGAGGCGGTGGCCGTGGAGGCGATGAAGAGCGGGGCGCAGGACTACCTGCTGAAGGGGAGCGTCGCCCGCGACCGCCTCCAGCAGGCGGTGCGCAACGCCATCGAGAAGGTGGCGCTGCACCGCAGGGTCGAGGAGAGCACGGCCGAGCTCGCCGAGGCCAACGCGGCCCTGCGCCGGATGTACGACGACCTGGAGGTGCTGGTCGAGCAGCGGACGGCCGAGCTGTCGGTGGCCAACCAGGAGCTCAAGCGGGAGATCCGCGTCCGCGAGTGGGCGGAGCAGGAGCGCGCCCGTCTCCTCGTGCTCGAGCAGGCGGCGCGCAAGCAGGCCGAGGAGGCCAACCGCACCAAGGACGAGTTCCTGGCCACCCTCTCCCACGAGCTGCGGACCCCGCTCAACGCCATTCTCGGCTGGGTGCAGGTGTTGCGCACCGGCAAGCTCGACGCCGCCGCCGGCGCCCGGGCCCTCGAGACCATCGAGCGCAACGCCCGTTCGCAGGCACAGTTGATCGCCGACCTGCTCGACGTCTCGCGGATCATCACCGGCAAGCTCCGGCTCGACTTCAAGCCGGTCGAGCTGCGCCGCATCATCGACGCCGCGCTCGAGACCGTGCGCCCGGCGGCCGACGCCAAGGGGATCCTCCTCGACATCTCGATCGGCCCGCTGGCGAGCCCGGTGCTCGGCGACGCCGACCGTCTCCAGCAGGTGATCTGGAACCTGCTCTCCAACGCCATCAAGTTCACCCCCCGGGCGGGCCGGGTCGAGGTCCGCCTGCGCGAGCAGGGGGGCAACGCCGTCATCCGGGTGAGCGACAGCGGCATCGGCATCCGCCCTGACTTCCTGCCGTACGTCTTCGACCGCTTCCGCCAGGCCGAGGGGTCGATCACCCGCACCCACGGCGGGCTCGGGCTCGGCCTCTCGATCGTGCGCCACCTGATCGAGCTGCACGGCGGCACGGCCGAGGTCGAGAGCACGGGGGAAGGGGAGGGGGCCACTTTCTCGGTGCGGCTGCCGCTGCGGGGGGAGCTCACCGAGGACGATCCGCTCGACCGCACCGGGGTGACGTCGCCGGGCCTGTTCAGCACTCCCGACCTGCTGGCGGGCGTGCGCGTGGTGGTGGTGGAGGACGAGGCGGACACCCGCGAGCTGCTGGCCCTGTCTCTCCAGCAGTGCGGCGCCGAGGTGGCGGCCTTCGGCTCGGTGCCCGAGGCGCTGGCGTCGTTCGACCTCGCGGTGCCGGACGTCCTGCTCTCCGACATCGGCGTGCCGGGCGAGGACGGCTACTCGCTGATCCGCAAGGTGCGGGCGCGCGAGCCCGCCCTGGGCGGCAACGTCCCCGCCGCCGCCCTCACCGCCTACGCCCGTGCCGAAGACCGCCTGCGCGCCCTGGAGTCCGGCTACCAGACCCATCTCGCCAAGCCCATCGACCCCGCCGAGCTGATCGCCACCGTCGCCCGGCTGGCCGGGCGGACGGCGCTGGCGCCGTAGCTCTACAAGCTCAGCCGCACCCCAAGGCGGAACGACCGCGGCGGCGTCCGCAGCACCGGCTTCCTGTAATCCGGGTTAGTGGGAGTGGGGGAGGCGTTGTCCGCCTCCTGGAAATCCCAGCGCTGGTCGAGCAGGAGCGGCCGCTGGACGTCGAGCAGGTTGAAGACGTCGAAGAGCAGGTTGAGCTTCGCCGGGCCGACCGCGATCGGGTAGCCGAGGTGGAGGTCCGCCTCGTAGGTGTCCGGCGTCCGCCCCTCGGCGCCGCGCTCGGTCAGGAAGAACTCGTAGCGACTGTAGATGTCCGAGAAGCCGTAGCGGGTCAGCGGCGTGCCCGAGCGCCAGTAGGCCGAGAGCCCCACCGAGAGCCGCCAGGGGGTCTCGTAGATCCCCGAGACCTTGAACTGGTGCCGGCGGTCGTTCGACAGCGGCCCCTTGTTGGTGATCCGCGACAGGTCGCGCCCGTTGGTGAAGAAGTCGTAGTAGTCGTAGGCCGCCGAGATGTTGGGATCGGGGCCGACGTTGGTGAACGGCGCGTAGAGGCCGTCGAAGTTCCCCTCGAGCCTGGAGTAGAGGTAGGAGGCGAGCCCCTGCCAGTGGTTCGAGAAGCGCTTGGTGGCGTCGACCTGAACCCCCTTGAAGGTCCGCTTCGCCTTCGGTGCCGGGAAGGTCTGCGAGTAGTCGAGGGAGAAGACGCGCCGCATGATCCCGCGGCCGGGGTTGCCGATGCAGTAGGTGCCGTCGTCCTGGCAGAGGAAGTCCTCGATCACCTCGCCATAGTCGCGGTAGATCCCCTTGATGCCGATCGCCAGGTCCGGCAGCACCTCGCGCTCGTAGCCGAGCAGCGCCTCGTTGAGGTACTGGTTGCGCAGGTCCGGGTCCGCCGGCTCGGTGAAGCCGCCGAAGATGGTCGAGCTCTGGTCGAGGTCCGCCTCGGCGCCGGGATCGGGCGTGGTGCTCGTCGGGCTGTAGTTGAAGATGCGCGCCTGCCGCTCGAAGGAGAAGGAGCGGACCACCAGGTCCATCGGGATCTGCTCGTAGTAGCGGCCGTAGGAGCCGTAGAGCTTGGAGCGGCCGCTGGCCGACGGATCCCAGACGAAGCCGAGGCGGGGCGCGAAGTCTTTCTTGAGGTCGATCTGCCGGGTCCCCTCGGCGTCGATGATCTGCTGGCGGTCCCAGCGCACGCCCAGCTCGAGGCTGAAAGCGGGGCCGAAGGTCCAGCGGTCCTGAAGGTAGGCGCTGGTGTTCTTGTGCTCGGGGCGGCGGTGAGCCTGCGAGACCGGAGCGTTCTCCGGCGTCGCCGTCGGCGTCGTCCAGTAGGAGTGGCTGTAGACCGGCCGCCCGCCGTTGGCGAAGACGTCGATCAATTGCCCCCCCGAGTAGCGGCGGACGACGTCCGCCTGCTCGCGCTCGTACTCGAGGCCGAGCTTGACCTCGTGGCGCTCGAAATAGCGGGTCGTCGCGGCGCCGGCGAAGTCGCGCTGGAAGTCCTTGGTCTGCAGCAGCCCGAAGCCGCCGGTCTGGTAGAAGCCGCGCTCCACGTCGCGGAACTGGACGGCGTCGCCGGCCGCGCTCGCCGGGCTGGTCGAGTTCTCCTCCCGGTGCCGGGCCACTTGGCCGGTGAGCAGCCAGGCGCTGGAGAGGATCCCCTCGTAGCGCAGCGACCAGTCCTTGCCGCCGAAGCTGCGCAGCCCCAGATAGGTGAGCGGATCGCCGTTGAGCGTGTGCTGCGCGTCGTTGATCGCGCCGGTGTCGTCCCGCGGGTCCTGGAAGAAGCTGCCGACCAGCGACTGGCTCTCGGAGAGCTTCCAGGTGAGCTTGGCGGCGCCCAGGTCGCGCTCGCTCTTCGACTGCACGACGTCGCCGGCCAGCGGCCCGGCGGGGAGGATGGTGTCGTCGGTGTTGCTCACCCGGTCGTAGGCGGCGAAGAACCAGAGCTTGTCCCGCACCAGATAGCCGCCGAGGTCGATCCCGTAGTCCTCGCGGGTGTAGCCGGCCCGGGTGCCGCCGGTCGAGACCACCGGCTCGGCGTTGCCCTGCAGCGAGTCGGCGTCGTAATAGCCGAAGACGTCGCCGTGGAACTGGTTGCCCCCCGACTTGGTGATGACGTTGACGACGCCGCCGGTCGAGCGCCCATACTCGGCCTGATAGCCGCCGGTCTTGACGTCCACCGCCTGGATGAACTCGAAGTTGAGCTCCTTGCCTTGCGCTCCGTACTCGGCGCCGGTGGTGTTGACGCCGTCGATGTAGAAGACGTTCTCCGAGCCGGTCGAGCCGTAGACGGTGATCGACTGCTGCTGCCCGTTCTCCGGGTTGGCGTCGGAGGAAACGCCGGGGGTGATCTGCACCACCGAGGCGTAATTGCGCCCGGTCGGCAGGGTCTGGATGGCACGGGTGTCGAGGTTCGCGCCCTGGGTGGTCGTGGTGGTGTCGACCACCGGCAGGTCGCCGGTGACGGTGATCTCCTGCTCCAGGGAGGTCCGCAGCGTGGAGTTCAAGGTGGCGTCCTTGTCGAGGCCGACGACCACCCCTGGGCGGGTCTCTCTGGCGAACCCCTCGAGGGTAAAGGAGACGCTGTACTCGCCGGGGGGGAGCAGGGTGAGGCGGTAGGCGCCGGTGCGGTCCGTCACCACCGTGCGGGTGCCCTGGAGGCTCGGGCCGGCCGCCTCGACGGTGACCCCGGGCAGGCTCCCGCCCGCGTCGTCGGTCACCCGGCCGACGATGCCGCCGGTGGTCTGGGACGCGGCACCGGCCACGACTCCGAGGAAGAGAACAGTAGACAGCAGGCAACAGCGGAGCGCGCTCATCTGCGACCTCCTTATGCTACGAAAATGTAGTTACGAATCTACCACAGCCACCGGCACGGCCCCGGGGGACGGGTTCGTTGTATCCTCGGGGCATGAACCCCCTGTCGCCTGAAGTCTGGAACCGAGGCCTGCCCTATTCGTCCTACCGGCGGACCATCCGCCGTAACGGGAAGATCTTCGACGAGGTCTTCCGTGATCCCACACATACGCCGGAAGACATCGAATTCCTGCGCAAGCTCCCGCCGCTGCGGGTAGTGGCGATCAGCGAGGACTGGTGCCCTGACGTCTACCATACGCTGCCCACCTGGGTGCGCATCGCCGACGAGCTCCCGGACTGGGAGCTGCGGGTCTTCCCCCGCGACGCCCATACCGAGCTGATGAGCTTCTTCCTCTGGCGGCAGGACGCCCAGCGGATCCCGGTCTACGCCTTCTACGACGACGAGGACCGCCTCCAGACCTGGTGGTCGGGGCGCAGCGCCGTGGCCCAGCGCGCCTTCGACGAGGCGCTGGCCGGCCGCGCCTTCAGCTCCCTGGAACCGGAGGAGCGCAAGCGGATCAGCGAGAGCACCGAGGAGGGCTACCGCCGCGAGTTCCGGCGCGCCAACCTGGACGAGATCCTGACCCAGCTGCGGGCGTTCTTCCATGTGGGTGACTCGATCGCTCCTTGACGACCTTGACAGGGTGAGACCACGGATGTATCTTCGGAGCATGTCCAGAGACTCCAGCCTGATCGACAAGATCACCCAGCAGGTGCGGGAAGGGCTGGAGGAGCGGTTCTCCTCCTATGCGGAGCAGGGGCATTCGCTGGAAGGGATCGGACAGCCGGAAGATGTAGCCCGGCGTATGCTCGCCACGGTCCCCTCCCCGTCCCGCTGGGACGATCTGCTAGGGCCCTTCTACAGCGGGAATCAGGTCGCCCAGATTCTCGGGGGGATCTCCCGGCAGGCGGTGGCGGACCGCCGGGAGCGCCGCACCCTCCTGGGGCTGAAGACCGCCGACGGAATCGTCGTCTACCCGACGTTCCAGTTCAACCACCACAACCGAGTCCTGGCCGGCCTGCCGGAAATCCTCCAGTGCTTCCGCGACAGCGGAATGGACGACTGGACGCTCGCGGGCTGGCTGGTGGCGCCGATGACCGTCCTGGAAGGGCGGTCCGTCCTCTCGGCCCTCCAGAACGGCGAGGATCTGAAGCCTCTCCTGGTGCTGGCGCGGGATATGGCGCGGCGTTCCTCCTCCCATTGAGACCGGTCGTCCGGCAGTTCCCTACCCTCAGCTCGCCCCCCTCGCACCTCGAAGAGTTCCCTTCCAGGCTCCTTCCGGCGGGGTTCCGGCTCTTTCGCGTCGTTCGCAAGGGGAGAGGGCCCTGGTGGTTCGGCAGCACCCTGGAAGGGCGTTTCGATCTGCCGGAGCCGCACGGCACCTGCTATCTGGCCGTGGACCCACTGGCCGCGCTGCTGGAGCTCCTGGGGCCCGAGCGGACAGGCGGGATCGTCGCCGCCGATTTCTTCGCGGAACGGCGGATCCGCGAGCTCCAGGTCCCGGACGAGATCATGGTTGCCGACGTGACCTCCCGCCGGGCCAGCGGGTTCGGGGTCACGGCCGAGATCGGCACGCTCGTCCCCTACGGACGCCCCCAGGCCTGGGCTCTCCGCCTTCACGAGGCGAACTTTGAGGGGATCGTCTACTGGCTGCGCCACGATCCGGCCCGGTCGGAAGGAGTCGCCCTGTTCGGCCCCCATGGCGAGCGCAAGGCCTGGAAACGCGGCCGGGAGCGCGCGGTCTCGCGCGAGCTGATCCGGCGGCTGCGAGCGGAATGCAATATCGAGGTGGTGCCTGCCCCCAATTCCCGGCAACTGCGGATCATCGACGTCTTCTGAGGCCACTCCAGAACCTCGGCCACGCCCACCCGTACCACTTCCGATGAAGCTCCGCACCCAGCTCGTCCTCGCCTTCCTGCTGCTCGCCATCCTGCCGCTGACCGGCATCGTCCTCTACTCGTACTACTCCTCGCTGCGGGCGGTCCGCCAGGCGTCGGAGACGGAGGCGCGGACGCTGGCGGGGGAGATGGATGCCCGCATGGCCTCGATCCGCGGCGAGCTGGGGCGCGGCGTCGAGCGGATGGGCGACGTCTCCGCCCGGGATCTCATGACGGCGGCCCGCTCCCGCCAGGAGGGGAGGGCGGATCCGCTGTTCGGCAAGATGGTCCGCGGCTTCGGCGAGGCGGCGCCGTTCATCCAGTCGTTCGAGTTCGTTCCTTCGCCGCCGGTTCCGAACGCTCCCCAGCCGATGGACAGGATGGTGATCGACATCCCCCAGGCCCTGCGGGAGGCGCGACGGGAGGTCGAGTCCTCTCCGGAGAAAGATCCCATGGCCCTGCAGGCGATCGACCAGGCGCTCCGGAGCTTCGGCGCTACCCCTCCCAGGGCGCCGGTGCCCCCTCCGGCTCCGGACGCGGAGGCCTTGCAGCGGCAGATCCGCAAGAGCGTCGAGGAGAGACTCGCGGCCGTGGCGGAGCAGCGCCGGGCGCGGGCCGAGGCGGCGAAGCAGGCCGAGGCCGACCGGGCGGTGCTCGGGCATGAGCTCGAGGTGCCGGTGCGCGAAGGGGGCGAGGTCGTGGGCATGATCAAGACTCGGGTTCGCGGCGACGAGCTGCTCTGGCGGGTTCTCGCCCGCACCCGTGCCGGCGAGGGGGAGGTCCCGTTCGCCATGGACGCGCAAGGCAAGCTCCACACCGTCGACGCGGCGGACCGGGAGAAGATCCAGAAGCTGCCGCTCGCGCTCTCCGTCCACCAGCACGCGGGCGCGGTCCGCTGGGTGCTCGGCGACTGGGTGGTGGCGACCAAGAAGGACCCGGAGAGCGGCGTCGTCTTCGGCATCGCCCGGCCGGTGCCGCTCGCCGAGGTGCGGCGGACGGCGGCGCGCAACTTCGGCTACGGCCTGGGGATGATCGGCCTCGCCCTGCTCGGCATCCTGCCGCTGTCGTCCGGTGTCACGCGCAACCTGAAGCTGGTCACCGACGGAGCGGAGCGGATCGCCCAGGGGGATCTCGACACGCGGGTGCCGGTGCGCTCCGGCAACGAGTTCGGCAAGCTGGCCCTCACCTTCAACCGGATGGCGGCGGATCTGAAGACCCATCAGGAGCAGCTCCTGGAGCAGGAGCGGCTGCGCCAGCAGGGGGAGATCGAGCAGACCCTGCTGCGGACCGAGTACGACCGCAAGAGCGCGGAGCTGGAGGAGGCCCGCCGCTTCCAGCTCTCCCTGCTCCCCAAGACGCTGCCGGAGCACCCGGGATTCGAGATCGCCGTCTCGATGCGCACGGCGACCGAGGTGGGCGGGGACTACTACGACTTTCACCTCGGCGAGGACGGCGCGCTCACCGCCGCGGTCGGCGACGCCACCGGCCATGGCGCCCGGGCGGGGACGATGGTCACCGCCGTCAAGAGCCTCTTCTCGGCCTTCGCCGGACAGCGCGCGCCTCGGGAGCTGCTCGACGAGGCGGCCCGGGCGGTCCGCCGCATGGAGCTGGGGCGGATGGCCATGGGCCTCACCGTCGCCCGCCTGCGCGACGGCGACCTCGTCCTTTCCTCGGCCGGCATGCCCCCCGTCCTCATCTACCGGGGGGCGAGCGGCAAGGTCGAGGAGGTCGCCCTCTCCGGCATGCCGCTCGGCGGCTTCGCCTTCGACTTCGAGGAGCGTCATCTTGAAGTCACTGCCGGCGACGCGATCCTGATGATGACCGACGGCCTCCCCGAGCTGGCCAGCGCCGCTGGGGACCCACTCGGCTACCCCAAGGTCCGCGCGCTGTTCGAGGAGCTGGGCGGCCGGAGCCCCCGGGAGATCCTCTCCGGTCTCAACCGCGCCGCCGAAGAATGGACAGGTGGCGAGCCCCCAAAGGATGACATCACGCTGGTGGCGATTCGCGTGGTTTGAAGAATCTGAAACCCTGCCGCCGAACTACCGTAGTGGTCGTGGGAGGCTAGCCATGGAACGTTCGCTTTCATCCACTCACGCCAAGATCTCGCCCCGCGCGGCGGAGGGGTTCAGCTTCCGCCGGCTCGGGCTGGTCGCCGGACTCGATCTCAAGGACAGCTTCCGCCGGCCGCTGTTCCTGATCTTCGCGGTGATCATGCTCCTGAACGGCTGGTTGATGTCGCGCGGCGCCTGGATCTTCCACTCGATCGACACCTCGCTGGGCGGCCCCAAGGCCTGGGCCGACTCCGAGTTTCAGACCGCCTACGTCTACGCGCTGATCAGCTTCTTCATGGTCTCGTTCTTCGTCGCGGTGGCGGCGGGCATGCCCCTGATCCGCGACAGCGAGCAGAAGGTGGGGGAGCTGCTGCATTCGACGCCGCTGCGCCCCGCCGAATACGTCTGGGGGAAGTTTCTCGCCGCCCTGCTCGCCAGCCTGGCCGCCCTGCTGGTGCTGCCGGTGAGCACGGGGCTGCTCACCCATCTCATGCCGAACCCCGGCAACCCCGAGATCTACGGCCCCTTTCATCTCATGGCCTACCTGCGGCCGATCCTGGTCTTCCTGCTGCCGGCCGTCGTCTTCACCGCCGGGGTGACCTTCGCCATCGGGCGCTGGACCGGCCGGCCGATCCTGGTCTTCCTCTTCCCGGTGATCCTCTACCTGCTGTGCAGCAACTATCTGTGGGGGACGTATCCGCCCCGCATCGGCGAGGGCCTGTCGAACGTCCTGCGCTACCTCGACCCTTCAGGATTCCGCTGGATGAAGGAGAGCTGGCTGCTGGTGGACCGCGGAATCGCCTTCTACAACACCCGGCCGATCGCCTACGACGCCCCCTTCCTGCTCAGCCGGGCGGGCTTCGTCATCTTCGGCCTGCTGCTGGTGGACCTCTCCCGCCGCCACTTCGCCGGGCGGCTGCGCCGGCCGGCCCGGGTCCGGCGGATGGCAGGCGCCGCGCCGGCGGCGATCGTGGTGGAGAGCCGGCCGCTGTCCGTCCTCGGCATGGGCTCGCGCCCGGCGGGCTTCCTCCGCAGCGCCTTTGCCGTCGCCCGTTTCGAGCTCCAGGAGCTGCGGTCGCAGCCGGGCCTGTACATCTTCATCCCGTTCATCCTGCTGTTCCTCTACACCCTGTACAAGGATTACCGTGGCGCGTTCGGCGGTCCGGTGCTGCTGACGCCGGGGACGGCGGCGGCCCAGGGGATGGGCTACCTGACCTTCGCCCTCGGGCTGCTCTTCCTCTTCTATACGGTCGAGTCGCTCGAACGCGAGCGGACCTCGGGGGTCGCGCCGCTGTTCTACGCGACGCCGGCGCCCACCGGGGCCATCGTGGCCGGCAAGATCGCCGCCAACGCCGTGATCCTGGGGGTCGCGCTGATCGGAGCCTTCGCGATGGCGACCCGGTTCATGGGCGGAGCGGGGGAGGTGCCGGTCACGATCCAGCCGTTCCTGATCGTCTGGGGGCTGCTGCTGGTCCCGACCCTGATCGTCTGGATGGCCTTCATCGCCGCGGTACTGGCGCTCACCCGGAGCCGCTTCGGCACCTACGGCGTGGGGCTGGGAGCGGCGCTGGCGACCGCCTTCTTCTTCATGCGCGGCTCCATGAACTGGGTCGGCAACTGGCCCCTGCTCGGCAACCAGCGCGGCGGCCTCGCCTTCGCCTGGTCCGATCTCGGGCGGTTCGAGATCGACCGCCCGGCCCTGGTGCTCAACCGGCTCCTCGTCCTGGCGCTGGCCGCCCTGTTCGGCTGGATCGGCGGGCGTTTCCTGCCGCGCCGCGACCGCGACCGCCTGCACCCCGTGCTGCCACCCCACGAGCGCCGGCGGACCCTGCTCACCGCCGCCGCGCTGGTGCTGCTGCCGCTGGTCCTCGGCTTCACCCTCTGGGGGCAGGTGAACCAGGGGTTCCAGGGAGCGGCGGCGGAGAAGGAGCGCAAGGATTACTGGCGGAAGAACCTCAACACCTGGACCGGCCAGCCGCTCCCCTACGTGACGCGCGTGGAGATGGACCTCGACCTCGATCCCGCCACGCGGGGGATCCGGGTGAACGGCTCCTACGACCTGAAGAATCAGAAGGACCAGCCGCTCTACTGGATCCCGGTCACCGGCGGCCTGGCCTGGACGGGGCTCGCGTGGACGCTGGACGGCCGCCCTGCGGTTCCCGAGAACCGCTCGCACCTCTACGTGTTCCGCCTGGCGAAGCCGCTCGCGCCGGGGGAGTCGGTGCGGCTCGGCTTCCGCTACCGGGGGACGATCCTCCGCGGCGTCTCGCGGAACGGCGGCAACCTGGATCTCGGCGAGTTCCTCCTCCCCTCAGGGGCGGTCCTCACCGGCCGCAACCCGGATTTCGTGCCGAAGATCGGCTTCGATCCCAAGATCGGCGTCGACGAGGAGAACCGCTCGGAGCCGCAGATCTATCCGCCCCACTTCTACGACGGGACGACCGACGCCGACCTCGACCGCTCGGCTTTCACCCAGGCGATCCGGATCACGTCCCCAGCGAACTACATCGTCAACTCGACGGGCGTCCTGACCGCCGAGACGGTGAAGGATGGCCGGCGCACGCGGCTCTGGGAGAGCGACTACCCGGTGCGGGTGTTCAACCTCGCCGCCGGCCGCGACTGGGTGGTGAAGCGCGGGCCCGGCACCGCCGTCTACTACAATGCCGCGCACCCCTACAACGTCGACAGCCTGCTCGAGGCGCTGAACGGCGCGCGCCGGTATTACGGCCAGTGGTATATGCCGTACCCCTGGCGCGAGCTGCGGCTCAACGAGTTCCCCGACTACTCCGAGTACGCCCGGGGCAACGCCACCAACATCTTCTTCTCCGAGGGGACCGGCTTCCTCGCCCGGCGGGAGCCGGAGGCCGACATCGCCTTCACCATCGCGGCCCACGAGGCGGCCCACCAGTGGTGGGGGCACATGATGGCGCCGGGCGAGGGGCCGGGCGGCATCGTGCTGGCCGAGGGGGCGGCCAACTTCGCGACCCTCATGCTCCTGGAGCAGATGCGGGGCCCCCAGCCGCGGCAGTACTACGCCATGGAGCTCGAGGCCGAGTACGGCGAGAACCGCCAGCCCAGCGACGAGAAGCCGCTGGCCGAGACCCTGGAGCTCGGCGGCCGCCAGGGGGACGTGGTGGTGATCTACAACAAGGGGGCCTGGGCGCTCTGGATGCTCTACCAGCGGATGGGGAAGGACGCCTTCCTCGCCGGCGTCCAGCAGTTCTTCCGGGTCTACCACGGCAACCCCGACCATCCGGTGATCGAGGACTTCGTGGCCGTGATGCGTCCCTACGCGCCGGACCCGGCGGCGTTCGACGACCTGGTCCGGCAAATGTTCTTCCAGACCGTCACCCCCGAGTACCGTCTCGACGAAGCCCGGAAGCAGCCGCTGGGTGGGGGAGCGTGGGAGGTCGCCGTCAAGGTGGAGAACGCCGGAACCGGCCGCTTTCCCGTGGAAGTGGCGGCCCTCCGCGGGGACCGCTACGACGAGAAGGGGAAGATCGACCCCGAGTTCAAGGAGAGCCGGACCACGGTCGTGCTCGGTGCGGGAGAATCCCGGACGGTGCGCATCCGCTGCCCGTTCGAGCCGCAGCGGGTGGTGGTGGACCCGGACGTGAACGTGCTGCAGCTCCAGCGGCGGGCGGCGGCGGCGCGGTTGTAGAGGGGGGAGCGCCCCGAAGGGGCGTTCCGGCATACAATTCCCTCCCAGCTCTATGGTCACCCGACCTCTCTCGCAGCGCCGTACCGCCGGCCAGCCCACGGGCTGCATGGTGCTGTTCTCCCTGATCTTCCTGCTGGCCGGCGCCGCCGGAACCTATTTCCTGCTGGTGCGGCCGGTCTCGAAGCTCCTGGCTTCCCTGTCGTGGACGGAGACCCAGTGCACCGTCCTCTCCAGCCAGGTGGCGGAGGTCTCCAGCTCGGACGGATCGACGTACAAGGTCGACATCCGCTATCAGTACATCGCCGGCGGAAACCTGCGCGAATCGAACCGCTACGATTTCCGGATCGGCTCCAGCAGCGGCACCGCGGGCAAGCAGGCGATCGTCGACCGCTATCCGCCGGGGGCGCGGGTCCAGTGCTGGGTCGATCCCGGCGATCCGGCCGAGGCCGTGCTCTCCCGGGGGTTTTCGCCGGCCTACCTGTTCGGCCTGATGCCGCTGATCTTCTTCGCGGTCGGCGCCGCCCTGCTGGTCTGGACGGTCCGCTCCGGCCGCGGCGCGGCGGTGGCGGCCCAGGGGGGCACGGCCGGAGTCTCGCCGTTCGGGGTGCCGCTGCCCGCGGACGCCGCCGGGCCGGCCGAGCTGCGGCCGGTCGCGAGCCCCCTGGGCACGTTCGTCGGGCTCACCCTCGTGGCGCTGTTCTGGAACGGCATCGTCTCCGTCTTCCTCTGGCAGCTCGTCGCCTCCTGGCGGCGGGGGCAGCCGAACGGTTGCCTCGCCGCCTTCCTGGTCCCCTTCGTGCTGGTCGGCCTCGGATTGATCCTCGGCGTGGGCCGGCAGTTCCTGGTGCTGTTCAACCCCCGCGCGCACGTCACCCTGACCCCCGGCGTGCTCATGCCGGGGGGGACCGCCTACCTGCAGTGGAAGCTGGGTAGCGGCGGCCGGGGAGTGCGGCGGGTGAAGATCACCCTCGAGGGCCGGGAGGAGGCGCGGTACCGGCGCGGCACGGACACCCACACCGACCGCGAGACGTTCCTCAGCCTGCCCATCGTCGACACCGCGCAGCCTTTCGAGATCGAAAACGGCGGCTCAGCGAGCTTCGCGGTGCCGGCCGATACGGTCCCCTCCTTCCGAGCGGACAACAACAAGATCGTCTGGTCGCTCAAGATCCATTGCGATCTCCCCAACTGGCCGGACACCGACGACGAGTACGAGGTGGTGGTGCACCCCGGAGGAGGAGGGGGATGAACGACTGGATCCGCGTCGAGACCCGCGACGGCTCGACCGCTTTTCTCCCTGGCGAGACGGTCGAGGGCACGGTCGCCTGGCACTTCGACGCGCCGGCCACGAGCGTCGAGCTGCGGCTGCTCTGGTATACCGAGGGGAAGGGGGATCAGGACGTCGGAGTCGTCGAGACCGTGCCGTTCTCCAATCCAGGAGTGGACGAGATCCGGCCGTTCCACGTCCGCCTGCCCCAGGGGCCCTTCAGCTTCTCGGGCAAGCTGATCTCGCTGGCCTGGGCGTTGGAAGCCGTGGCCGAGCCGGGGGCGCGGGCGGAGCGGCTCGCGCTCACGGTCTCGCCCACGCGGCGGGAGATTCTGCTCCCTTCCGGGGGTGCCGTTGCGGGCGCGGGATAACCCCTTCGCCGTCCAGCGGGTGCTGGCGATCCGCTACCGCCTCGCCGGCGTCACCTGGGAGGAGATGCTGGAGCGTCTCGCCGCCCTCCGTTTCCGCGCCGCCATCGTCGGGCCGCACGGGCATGGCAAGACGACGCTGCTGGAGGATCTGGGGGAGCGGCTCGGGGGCCGGGGGTTCCGGGTGCGGACGGCGACTCTGCGCCGGGGCGAGCGCCGGCTCGGCCCCGGCCGCGAGGCGGCGCTCTTCCGCGAGCCCGACCCCGCCGATCTCCTGCTGGTGGACGGCGCCGAGCAGCTCGACCGCATGGCCTGGTGGCGCCTGCGCCGCCGGAGCCGCGCCGCCGCGGGGCTGATCGTGACCGCCCACCGTCCCGGGCTGCTGCCGACACTCTACGAATGCGCGACGACGCCGGAGCTGCTGGCGGGGATCGTCGCGGATCTGGGTGACACGGTGGAAGAGGGGAGCGAGGAGCTGTTCGCGCGCCACGGCGGCGATCTGCGGCAGGCCTTGCGGGAGCTGTACGACCGGCGAGCCGGCCTCACTTCGCCATCTGCTGCCAGACGAGGATCGCCGTCACCCCCAGGCCGATGACGACCACCGCCGCCCGCGCCTTCTGCCGGCCGATCCGCTGGGCGAAGCGGGCGCCGGCGTAGCCGCCGAGGGTCGCGCCGGCCACGATCACCAGCGCCGCCGGCCAGACCACCGCCCCCTTCCAGATGAAGTACCCCGCCGCGATCGTGTTGATGCACAGGTTGAAGAAGTTCTTGACCCCGTTCGCCGCGTGGATGTTCGAGAGCCCGAGGAAGCCGAGCAGGGCGAGCATCAGGATGCCGATTCCGGCGCCGAAGTAGCCGCCGTAGACGGCGACGCCGAACTGCAGGAGCGAGGCGAGCGCCAGGCGACCGCGCGGCAGCTCCGCGGGATCGTTCACCGTCCGCGGGGCGCGGCGCGACAGATAGCCCTGGAGCATGAACAGGGCGGTGGCGAAGAGGATCAGCAGGGGAGCCAGGAAGGCGAACACCTTCTCGGGCGTGCGCAGCAGCAGGACCGAGCCGATCGTGCCGCCGATGAGGCTGGGCAGGAACAGCGTCTTCAGCCACCCCTGGTTCCGCCGCACCTCGTCCCGGAAGCCGTAGAGGCTGGCCACGGCGGCGGGGAGCAGCGCCACCGTCGAGGTCGCGCTGGCGGTGATGGCCGGCAGGCCGAGGAAGATGAGCGACGGGAAGGTGAGGATCGTGCCGCCGCCGGCCATCGCGTTCATCACCCCCGCGCCGAAAGCGGCGGCGACCAGGATCAGGATCTGGAGCGGCGTCACGGAGCGCGGCGCGGCCGGATCAGTTGGGGACGACGCCCACGGACCCGATGTTCTGGACCGCGACGTTGAGAGCGTCGACCACCCGCGAATCGTACGGGTGCTCCTTGACGATCTGGGCGAAGTAGACGGCCGCCTGGCGATAGTCCTGGATCTCGAAGTAGGTCCAGGCGAGGCCGGGGATGGCCGCGTTTACGCCGACCCCAGGATAGCGCCGGGAGGTCTCCTGCCAGACCGCGATGGCCTCGCCGATCCGCCCCTCGCGCTTCAGGCTGAGGGCGTAGCCGTTCAGCGACCGCAGGTGGTCGTCGTGGAGCCGCAGGGCGCGCTGGAAGTAGACCTTGGCCTCGCTGGGCCGGTTCAGCTCGAGGAGGGACCAGCCCATGCCGCTCAGGGCGTTGACATCGTGGGGGACCTCGTCGAGCGCCCTCCCGAAGGCGACGGACGCGTCGCCGTAGCGCTTCTGCCTGGACAGTTGCCAGCCCAGCTCGGCCCAGGTGGACAGGCCGGTGGGATCCGGCTCGAGCAGCGACCGGAGGCCGGATTCCAGGCGCCGGGAGCGGGCGGCGAGTGCCATGCGGGCCACGATCTCGTCCTCCGAGCCGGCTTTGAGCAGCCGCGCCAGGTGGCGCTCCGCGGCGGGGAACTTCCCCTGGAGCAGATAGAGACGGGCGAGCTGCTGGTCCAGGCCGGCCCGCCGCCAGACCTCCTCGGCCCGGCGCTGATCCCCCTGGCGGAGATAGAGGTTGCCGAGCCCGCCGAGCGCCTGACGGTTGCCCGGCTCCAAGGCGAGGGCGTGCTGGTAGGCCTGCTCGGCCAGCGACGACTGATAATTGCGGAGCTGGCACGCGGCCAGCGCGGACCAGGCGTCGGCGAGATCGGGAGCGATCCGGACCGCGAGGCTGAAATCGTCGAGCGCCTCGTCCTCCCGGTCCTCGGCGATGAGCTGTTGCCCCTGAGCGACCAGCAGGCGGGCCCGCTCCCGGTTCAGGGCCGCGGGCGAGGCCTCGCTCGCGAGCCTGCTGACGGGGCGCCATAGGAAGGGGACCATGGTCGCCAGCCCCAGCAGGAGGGCGAAGCCCCAGACCAGCCGCCGGCGCTGGAAGAACCGTTCCTCAGGGGGGGAGGCGACCACCAGGGGGTCGGCGCCGGTCAGGAAGCGGTCGAGCCGCTCGGCCTCGACCGCGCTCCGGGGTCCGTCGCCCTGAAAGATCTTGAATCGCTTCGGCCTGTCCAGGTCGTTTCCGTTCATGATCACCATCCTGAGTCGTGCATGGGCTTCGCAGCAGGTGCGCTTCTCCTCTTACGCAAGAGTGAGACCAGGGGGTCAGCGCGCTCCCGGGCTCTCCGCGGCCGGGGGAGTCTGTAGCTTCCCGAGCGTGCTCTGGAGGAGAGCCGCCACCTCCGGGTCGAAAGGGTTCTTCAGCATGGCGCTGGCGAGATAGAAGTTGGCCCGGAGGTAGTCGCCGCGATCATAGTAGACCGTGCCGAGCCCCTTGAGGCAGTCCGGGACCTCCATCTGGTCGACCCGGGGGAGCTCGTCGACCACCTGGTGCCAGAGCGTCAGGGCCGACTCCGTCTGCCCCTGGGCCTTGCGGCTCCAGGCGAGGCCGTTCAGGGCGCTGTAGCTGGTGGGCCAGGTCGCGAGCGCCTGCTCGAAGGCCGACTGCGCTTCCCGCGGGGTGCCGATCCGCAGCAGGCACCACCCGCGGCCGATGAGGGCCGAGCCGTCGCGCGGATGGCGGCTGATCGCCTGGCTGAAGGTGGCCGACGCCTCCTCGTACCGGCGCTGGTAGAACAGGCGCCAGGCCTGGGCGGTGTCGGCGTTGCGGCTGGCCACGAAGTCGGGCGCCAGCTTGCGCCGCAGCTCCGGAGTGACGCGGCCGAGGCGCACGGCCTCGCTCATGATCCGAACATAGCGGTCGTCCGGAATTCTGCGGGCCAGTTGCTGGACGAGGGGAGCGGCCTCGCGCATCCGGTTCTCGAGCAGGAGCAGCCGGACGAGGCCGCGCTGGGCGTCGGCGCCGGCCTGCCGCCAGTACTTCTCGGCCTGCTTCCAGTCGCCGGTGTAGAAGTTGAAGTCCCCCAGCATGTGGAACGCCCGGCTGTACCCGGGGCTGATCTCCAGGCACTTGCGCGCGGCCTTCTCGGCCTCGACCGTCTGGCCGCCGTAGAACAGGGCGAGCGCCAGGGCGTCCCAGCCGTCCGCCAGACCGGGCGCCAGCGCGGTGGCCAGCCGGGCGTGGCTCAGCGCCCGTTCGATCTGCTTCCCCTTGTAGAGCTGCAGGCTCTGGCTGGCGAGGACCCGCGCCAGCTCCTCGGCGGAGCCGCCGTGGCTGAGCACGGAGAGCGGCGTCGACTTCCAGGCCGGCAGGGACATCAGCATGCCGACGCCGCCGAGGACGAGACCGAGGATCAGGGCACCCGCGAGGAGGAAGATCCGCCGCCGCCGCTGCTCGTCCTCGCGCAGGGACTGCATCAGGCCGGGGTCGGCGAGGTCGCCCAGGAAGTTATCCAGGCGTTCCGATTCTGTCTTCCGCTTGCCCGCGCTCTCTGGAGGGCGCCTGAAGTTCCTGAAATTGACCACGAAGTGCCGTTAATCCACCGATTCCGGGCGAGCGAAAGCGCTCACCCCTTGTACGCATGAGTGGACTAAATGTTATATCGAACTTCGCTAAGGAAAGAAACACCCAGGGGGCTGGGGGAGCCCCCTTTTGGTCCGGCCGGGAAGCCTCAGATCGCCTTGATCAGGCGCGCCGCGGCTTCGGTCTTTTCCCGCTCGCTGAAGACTTCGTCGGCCTCGCCGCTGGTCTCCAGGATCACCTGCCGCAGCGAGTCGATGATCTTGTCGAGTCGCGAACGGACGGTGGGGTAGGACACGCCCGCCTGCTCGGCAATCGCTTTCAGATTGCCGCTGGCGAGCACGAACATCTCGATGAAGCGCTGGTGCTCCACGGGGAGCCGGGCGAGCCGCGGGGCCGGGAAGTCAGCCTCGACCGAGACCTCGCACGAGGGGCAGGTCATGCGTGTAACCTGCATGGCCCGCTCGCAATAGGGACAATGATTGGTAATAGGTTCGGGGTGCATGTTTTTAGTCTTTTAGTTCCTGGAAATGGTATCGCCGTCCTCCGGCGGAGTCAATATCGTCCTCCCGCGAGGACTCAACCACCGAGCAGGCCCACCACCCGTCCATCCACCAGGTCCATGCGGACGGCCTGCGGAGAGGCGGGGAGCCCGGGCATGCGGATGATATCGCCGAGCAGGGGAACCACATAGCCGGCCCCGGCGGCGAGGATGAAGTTGCGCACCGTCACCTCGAAATCCTTCGGCCGGCCGGCGAGCTTCGCATTGTCCGACAGCGAGCTCTGGGTCTTCGCCACGCAGAGGGGGAGCCCCTCGTAGCCGAGCTTCTGGATCAGCTTCAGGTCGCGCTCGGCGGCGGGGGTGAACGCCACGTCCCGGGCGCCGTACATGGCTTGAGCGATCTTGCGGATCTTGGTCTTGATCGGCTCGTCCAGGGTGTAGAGCGGGGTGAACGGCCGCGTTTCCCCGTTCGCCGCGTCGATCACGGCGCGGGCGAGGTCGGTCGCCCCCTCGCCGCCGCGGGCAAAGTGGTCCGCCATGGCGAAGGGCACTCCCAGCTCCTCAGAGGCCCGGCGCACCCGCTCGATCTCCTCCTCGGAGTCGGTGCCGAAGCGGTTGAGGGCGATGACCGGGGTCTTGCCGAAAATCTTGACGCTCTCGATGTGCTTGCGCAGGTTGTCGAGCCCCCGCTCCACGGCGTCCGGGTCCGGCGCCGCGAGTTGCTCCTTGGCCACCCCGCCGTGGCGCTTGAGGGCGCGCACGGTGGCCACCAGCACCACGGCGGCGGGATCGAGCCCCGCCGTCCGGCACTTGATGTCGAAGAACTTCTCGCCGCCGAGGTCGAAGGCGAAGCCGGCTTCGGTCACCACCCAGTCGGCGTGGGCGAGGGCCATCTTGGTGGCGATCACCGAGTTGCAGCCGTGGGCGATGTTGGCGAACGGCCCACCGTGAATGAAGGCCGGAACCCCCTCGACCGACTGCACCAGGTTGGGCAGCAGGGCGTCCTTGAGCAGCACCATCATCGCGCCTACGGCCTGGAGGTCGGCGGCGGTCACCGGCTCGCCCTGCAGCGAGAGGCCCACCACCAGCCGCCCCAGGCGGGCGCGCAGATCGTCCGCGTCCTCGGCGAGGCAGAGCACCGCCATCACCTCCGAGGCCGCCGTGATGTCGAACCCGGTCTCCCGCGGAACTCCCTCCGCCGGCCCGCCGAGGCCCACCACGAGGTGGCGCAGGGCGCGGTCGTTGACGTCCAGCACCCGCCGCCACCAGACCCGCCGCACGTCGATTCCCAGGGCGTTGCCCTGATGGAGATGATTGTCGACCATGCTGGCGAGCAGGTTGTGGGCGGCGGTGATGGCGTGGAAGTCGCCGGTGAAATGGAGATTGATGTCCTCCACCGGAACCACGATCGAGCGCCCGCCGCCGGTGGCGCCCCCCTTCATGCCGAAGGTGGGGCCGAGCGAGGGCTCGCGCAGCGCGAGGCACGCCCGCTCGCCGAGCCGGGCCATCCCCTGGGCGAGCCCGATCGAGGTGGTCGTCTTCCCCTCGCCGGCGTCCGTCGGGGTGAGCGCCGAGACCAGGATCAGCTTGCCGGGCGGCCGCCCGGAGTCGCGGGCCGCGAGGCGGATCTTGGCTTTGTCGTCGCCATAGGTCACGAGGTTCTGCGGGGCGATCCCGAGGTTGCGGGCAACCTCGGCAATGGGACGCGGGGAGGTAGGGCTCAAAGGGTTTCTCCTCTGGAAGGTCCGGCCGCAGAGGGTAGCACGTCAACTTTCCCAGACGCCCGGTGTCTCCTCCGGAAGACAGTTTTGGAGGATTTTCACCTTTCTCTCCTCGGAGAAGGGGGCTGGCGTATCTTTTGCCCTTTTCTCGCGTAAGAAGGAGTGATGAGGCGCACTGATGAGGGGTATCGGACTTCCCGAGCGTTGTAACGAAAGACGGCGGCGGATCGCCAATCACCGGTAGATCCAGCCAGGTCGGAAAGGAAACACGCCATGTCCCGAGATTTCATGAAAATGGTCGCCCTCTCCCTGACGTCGCTCCTGCTGCTCGTCGCGGCGGCGCTGGTGAACTCGGGCGGGCTGTGACCGCCGCCACCGGCGACCGTCGCGCAGACGATCCGCCCCCTGGCGCCGTATAAGCTAGGTGGGTGGAATTGAAAGATAGGTCACGAAGCTGTTTGAGAAATAAGCCCTGGAGGCGAATCCGCCGCCACTCCCTCCCGGTTTTTCTCCTGGCGGCCCTTTCACACGCCGCGCCGGCGCTCGCCGCCGGCCGGCCTTCCCTCTCCAACCCGCGCAACGTCAGCCTGGAGCTGCCCGGCGCGCCGGCCGCCGTGATCTCCGCCGACGTCGACGGCGACGGCCGCCGTGATCTCGTCGTGGTAGTCGCCTACAACCAGTGGGACGAGATCGCCATCACCGAGAGCAGCACCATGGACAACGTCCAGGGGCTGGTGGACGTGATGACCATCGTGCCGGCGGTGATCGACCGCCGGGAGGCGCGCGTCTACCGCGCCCTGCCGTTCGGCGGCTACGCGCCGCCGCTGGCGCTGGCGCTCCCGCTCTCGGTGCTGTCGCTGGAGGCGGGGCCGCCGGGCGCGCCCGTGGTCGCCCTCACCGACGAGGGGGCAAGCGTGCTGCGCATTGATTCTCAGGCGCCGCCGGGGGCGCTGCGGCTGGAGCCGTGGATCGCCGATCCGCCGGTGATGGCCGGCACCGGCAACTTCCTCGGCGATCTCGGCCTGATGAAAGACGTCAACGGCGACCGCCTCCCCGATCTCATCCTGCCGGCGCGCGAGGGGCTCGCCGTCTATCTCGCCCGGCCGGAGGGGAAGGGGCTGGCGCGCAACGCCGCCTCGCGTCTGCCGGTGCCGGGGGAGGCCTTCCGCTCGGCGGACGACCTCGAGCACCGCTATCCGCTGCCGCAGGTCCAGGACGTCACCGGCGACGGCCGGCCGGACCTGATCTTCCGCGATCCGGTGAAGCGCTGGCGCTCGGTCTGGGTAGCGCGCAACGCCGGCCAGGGGCGTTTCCAGGCGGCGGCCGAGATCGTCCTCGGCACCGGCGATCCCAAGGCGCCGAATCCGGTCTGGATGGGGGATCTCGAGGGGGACGGCCGGGCCGAGGTAGTCTTCCGCCAGAGCCTGGACGATCCCAAGCGCGGCGGCATCCGCAAGGAGATGGCGAAGGTCCGCGAGCCGCACGGCCGGCTGACCTTCCGTCGGCTCTCGAAGGACCTCGCGCCGGAGAAGGGCGCCTACCGCACCTTCGACATCACCGGCTGGGGCTTGGAGGGGATCGAGGCCGAGGACACCGAGATCGAGCTGCCGGGCGGTTTCCAGGACATCAACGGCGACGGCCGGCCGGACCTCGTCACCGTCACCATGGACCTCGGCGTGACTAAGCTGCTGGGGAGCCTCGCCACCAAGCGCCTCAACGTCGGGCTCGACTTCCACGTCTGGTGCCAGGAGAAGAACGGCGCCTTCCGCGCCATCAAGGGGCTCGATCTCTCCGGCACCTTCCGCTTCGACCTCAACAACCTGCGGGTGAGCCAGCTCTCCCTCTTCTCGGGGGACTACGACGGCGACGGCCGCGCCGACTTCGTCCAGATCGGCCGCGGCAAAAGGGTGACGATCCACCGCGGCCGGCCGGACTGCTCCTTCCCGGCCAACCCCGACATGGCCTTCGATCTCCGCGAGGAGCCGCGCGACCTCTCCCTGGTCCGCATCCGCGACCTCGACGGCGACGGCCGCTCGGACCTCTTCATCATCAATCCCCAACGGGCGCCTGAGGAGGGGTTCGTGCCGCCGGTACGGCTGGATCTTTATTTGAGTGGGGGAGCGCGGTGAAGTTTGTAGCCCTCCTCCTCTTCCTCTCTCTTCCCCTCTCCGCCCAGCCCGCCAGCGTGCGCACGGGCCGCGCCGGGGCCTTCGAGTCCGCCACCGTCTCCCTGCCGGGCTTCCTGGTGGATTCCGCCGGCGTGACCGGCCCGGGCGGGCGGCCGGGGGTCGCCCTCCTGATCTCCGGCCAGAAGGACCGCAAGGGCGCCAAGACGCTGCTGTTCTTCGATCCGCAGCGGCGTACCCTGGAGACTCTCGCCTCCCGTCTGCACGAGGAGGTGAACGCCGTCATTGGCTTCGACCTCAACGCCAGCGGCACCCTGACGCCCATCGCCGGCATGCCGGGGGTGCTGTTCACGGCCGGCCACAAGCTGCTGGAGTCGAAGGCGATCGATCTCCGCTCGGTGACCGGGAGCGGACCGGGCCGGCCGTGGATCCCGGTCGCCCATACGGGCCTGCTCGAGCTGCTGTCCCCCGGAGGGGGAGCGCTCGCCCGCGGCCCCTCGTTCCCCCTGCCGGTCCGCGCCGAGCGGCTGCGCTGGGGCGTGCGTCTGTCGAGCCCGCCGGTGACCCTGCTGCCGGGCGATCCCCCGCTGTTCGTCGCCGGTCCCCAGGCGGAGGGGCGGCGGCGCCTGAGGACGGTCCTTCTGCCGGCCGACGGCTCCGCCGCTTTCGAGTCCTGGTCCCTGCTGCCGGGGGAGGAGCGGCTGGTCACCTTCGACCGCGGCTATCTCCGCCTGGACGGCGCTCCGGCCCTGGCCGCGACGACGTTCGAGAAAATCGGCGTCTTCGCCAAGAAGCGCCTGCGCCTCTTCCTGCTAGGCCGCGACCGCTCGCGCAAGGGGAGCGCTCCCAGCCTCGCCGTCGAGACCGATTGCCCGCTCTGGTTCCGCCTCGATTCCCTGGCCGCGGACGCGGACGGCGACGGCCGGCAGGACCTCGTCCTCGCCCATCCCGGGGGGTTGCGGGGGAAGGAGCTGCTGGTCTCCGCCTACCGGAGCCTGGGGGACGGGAAGTTCGACAAGCACCCCCGGCGCTGGAAGCTGAACGAGCAGGCCACCGACTGGCTCTACGGCCCGGATCTCACCGGCGACGGCACGCCGGACCTCCTCGCCTACGTCGGCGATCATCTCTTCCTCTATCCCGGGGACCCGAAGGGAGCGCGCCCGCTGGCCGGTCGGCCGCTCTGGTCCTTCCCCGTGCCGGGCGCGCCGAAGAAGAATCAGCAGGATAATGACGACGAGGCGCCCCCCGACGGCGAAGCTCTGCGGGATCGCGATCTGCGGGTGCTGGAACTGCCGGGAGGAGGCCGGATCTCCCTGGCCCGGGGCGCCCAGAAGGACGGCAAGACGGTGCTCACCTTCGTCGAGAGGCGGTAGCGAGGATTCCGTCAGCTCGTAGGGCGCGCTGTGCTCTATCGGCGACGGAAACAGCTCAGAACGTGGTCGTCCACCATGCCGGTGGCCTGCATGAAGGCGTAGCAGACCGTGGGGCCGACGAAACCGAAGCCGCGGCGCTTGAGCTCCTTGCTCATCGCCTTGGATTCGGCCGTCTCCGGGGGAATCTCCTTGAGATTCTTCCAATGGTTGATCCTGGGAGCACCGCCCACGAACTGCCAGAGGAAGGGGGAGAGACCGCCGGCCAACGCCAGGGTAGCCCGGGCGTTCTTGATCGTGGACTCGATCTTGGCGCGGTTGCGGATGATCCCCGCGTCCGCCATCAGCCGCTCGACGTCCTTCTCTCCATAGCGTGCGATCCGCTCCGCATCGAACCCCTCGAACGCCCGGCGATACCCCTCGCGCCGCTTGAGGATGGTAATCCACGACAACCCCGCCTGAGCCCCCTCCAGGGTCAGCATCTCGAACAGATGGCGGTCGTCGTGGACAGGCCGCCCCCACTCTTCGTCGTGGTAGGCGATGTAGAGGGGGTCGGAGGTGGCCCAGCCGCAGCGGGGGAGGTCGGTGGTGGTCATGGGGAGGCGGTATATCACGCCCGGGCGGCCCTTGGGCTCATGGTAGATTGATGACTCTCGCGCCGGAGAGAGTGGCCGCGGGAACAGCCTTTTTCAAGCGAGGCCAGCCATGTCCAAACTGCGTTTCAGGATCTCGATGTCGTTCGACGGTTTCGTCGCCGGCCCCAGCCAGAGCGTGGAGAACCCGCTCGGCATCGGCGGCATGCGACTGCACGAGTGGGTGGTTCCGCTCACGGCCTGGCGCTCGGCGCATGGCCTTCCCGGGGGAGAGACGAACGAGAGCGCCCAGGTGGTAGAGGAGTCGCTCGTCAACATCGGAGCCACCCTCATGGGGCGCAACATGTTCGGAGGCCACCCGGGGCCGTGGGATTCCAGGGAGCCCTGGAACGGCTGGTGGGGGGCGAATCCGCCGTTCCATCACCCGGTCTTCGTGCTCACACATTATCCGCGCGAGCCGCTCAGGCTCGAAGGCGGAACCAGCTTCACGTTCGTCACGGACGGCATCGAGTCGGCGCTCGAACAGGCGCGGCGTGCCGCCGGCGGCAAGGACGTGGCGCTCGCGGGCGGAGCCGCCGCCGCCCGGCAGTACCTCGCCGCCGGCCTGGTGGACGAGATGGAAATCAACCTCGTTCCGACCCTCCTCGGCAGCGGCGAGCGGCTGTTCGACGGCGTGGGCGACAACCTGCACGGGCTCGAGCTGGTGCGGACGATCGCCATGCCCAAGGTGACGCACCTCAAGTTCGCGAGGGGCTGAGGAGCTCGGCCCCAGATCGCTGATACGCTGTCCACCTCTTGAATGGAGGGGATCAGGTCATGCAACCGAGCACCCAAGCGGTTCCCGTCTCGAAGAAGATGCTCTGGGCCGGACGGATCATGAGCGCTTTGCCGACGCTGTTCCTGCTGTTCGACGGCGGCGCGAAGCTGGTCCAGCCGGCGCCCGTGGTGGAGGGCACCGTCAAGCTGGGATATCCGGTAAGCGTGATCCTCGGCCTGGGAATCGTTCTGCTCGCCTCGACGCTCCTCTACATCATTCCGCGGACTGCCGTCCTGGGAGCCATCCTGCTGACCGGCTATCTCGGCGGCGCGGTCGCGTCCAACGTGCGCGTCCAGGAGGGCTGGTTCGCGATCCTGTTCCCGGTCTTTTTCGGCGCGCTGATCTGGGGCGGTCTGTACCTGCGCGATGCCCGGCTGCGCGCCCTGATCCCGCTGCGGAGCTAGCTTCGTCATATCCGTTCTCCTTCAGAACCAACCGGAAACCACCTCACACACTCTCCCGGCACCTCGACGCACCGCCCATCCCGGAGCAGCGTCCACGGCCCCGGGCTTTCCGGGGCGGCGAGGAGGCGGATGGGGCTCGGCCCGGTTCCGTTCAGCTCCTCCAGGCGGAAGGCCCAGGGGCCGGAATTCAGGCGGAGGGCGCCGCGGATCCGGAAGACGGCCTCTCCGATTTCCAGGCGGTCTCCTAGGTGGAGGTCTTCCGGTTGCAACGGCCGCCGCGGCAGGACGATGCGGGACTGGCCGAGGAGGCGGCGGAACCGCCTCCAGAGCCTTTTCACCGCGGATCTCCGGTCGGTGCGGGGGTTTCCTTGAGCCGCGCCAGCCTTTCCTCGACGGCGTCCGCGACGGCGTCCTTCTCGAAGCGGCGGCGGAGATCCTCTCCAGAGAGCTCGTCGTCGATCCTCTGATAGTTGCGCTCGGTGGCGGCGTCCTCCTCGATACGCGCGCTGATGCGGTCGAACTCGCCGTGGAGGTTCAGCGAGCCGGCGGTCGCCAGGACGTCGCCGATCGCCCGCCGGGCCTCGAGCTGCCGCATCTGCGCCTGCACGAGTTGGAGACGGCTGCGCGCCTGCTCGACCCGCTCCTGCATGCGGACCACGGACTGGCGGACGTCCTCGGTCTCCTCGGACTGCCTTTCGAGATGCTGGCCGAGCTTCTCGCGCTGGCGCTCGGCCTTCTCGACGCGGCGGAGCGCCTCGCGGGCGCCGGCTTCGTCCCCTTTGCCCAAGGCGCGCTCGGCGGCCCGCTGCCACTCGCCGGCGTCCTGGGTGTGGAAGGCGATCTGCGACCGCAGACGGTCCTCGTTGGCCATCGCCCGCGCCACGGCCCGCTTGGCCGCGTCGAGCTCCTCCTCCATGTCCTGGACGAGTTGGAGGAGACTCCGCTCGGGGTCTTCCAGAGCGTCCAGGACGGCGTTGATGCGCCCTTTCACCAGCAGGTTGAAGCGGTTCAGGATGTTCATGGCTCAATCCTTTCTGAAGTCGAATAGAAGGGTTTTCAGCTCCAGGCCCGGAGCTCGCGGCCGAAAAGGCGGATCTGCTGGAGCACGCCTTCCCGCTGGTGCTCCAGCCACGCCGCGACCGCCATCAGGGCGAGGCCGAAGACGAGACCGAGCACCCAGAGGACGGTCGGCGCCGTGGTGCCGATGCGGAAGACGACGAAGCCGAGGTCGGTCAGCAGGGCCGCGGTGGAGACGGTCAGCAGGGAACGGCTGCGCAAGGTGAAGGAGGCGGCACCGAAGCCCACCGCGCAGAGCAGCAGCGCGGCGAGCCACCCCCAGGAGATCTCGCCGGAGAGGGCGACGATCGGCGTGGCATAGACGCAGGAGGCACCGGCGGCGGCCAGGTGGCGGCTCCAGACCGGGCCCAGCTCCGTCCGCAGCAGCCCGGCGAGAGCCAGCAGCGCGAGCCCCGGCGCCAGGAAGTAGAACTCCATCCCGAGGTGGGTGAGGGCGATCACCTTCAGCAGCGCCAGGGCCAGGAAGGCGGCCGAGGCCAGGGCGGGGAAAATCCGCTTCGGCTCCCGCGCGGCCACGATCGTGTAGAAGAGGCTGACCAGGAAGGTGACGAGCGTCGGAAACCAGACCGTTCCCATCGCCGGAATCCTCAGCAGAGAAAGAACGCCCGCTGCCGCCGGAAGCGCGAGGCCGAGGCGGCGGCAGGAGACGGAGAAAGCCGCGCCGCGCTCGGTGCGGGAGAGCAGCGCTCCCAGAGCGTACTCGGCCGTTCCCACGCTCAGGAGGATCCAGGGCGTCAGGCCGCTTCCGAAGTGGAGCCAGCCGGCGGTGAAGGCGTGGAGCAGCCCCAGACCGGCCCAGGCCTGCGCCGCCCAGCCGCTCCCGCCGGTGCGGTCGCGCAGACCGTCGAGGGTGAAGACCGCCGCCCAGCCGGCGGCCACGGCGATCAGCGTCACGTTGGCCCAGGGGGCGAATTGGGGGGCGAGCAGGAACGCCGCCAAGTAGCCCCAGGCGGTGACCATCGCGACGGTGATGGTCCAGGGGTTCAAGGTGCGCCGGCGGCCGAGCGCCTCGATCAGGAGGCCGCGCCAGAGCAGCCCGAAGGTCGCGATCCAGGGGAGCAGGGCGAAGGGGTCCTCGAGGAGGAGCGCCATCGGCAGATCCCGCCGGGGGTGGCCACCGGCGGCGAGGAGGACGGCGAGCTGGAGCAGCGGCAGCAGGCTCAGCCGGGCGGGGAAGGCGAGGCGCGGCGCCCAGCCGTCGATCCCGATCCGGGAGAGGAACAGGAGGACCACCATCACCAGCGCCAGGATCAGCGCGTCCCCTCCGGCCAGCAGCAGGCAGGCGGCGCCAGACAGGGCGAGCCAGATGCCGGTCAGCCGGCGGAGCGAGAGGGTGACGAAGGCCCCCAGCTCCTCGGCCTCCATGCCGCGGCGCCGGGCCAGCCAGCGGCCGGGACCGCGCCGCGCCGCCAGGATCAGCGCTCCGAATTCCACCCCGGCGACGGCGAGGGCCGCGATCAGCGCCGCGCTCCGGGACGGCAGCAGCCAGCCATCGAGGAAGAGCTGAGCCGGCAGCCAGGCCACGATCAGGGCCAGTCCGAGCTCGACCCGCTCGCTCTCGGGTCTCGCCAGCCCGTCCCACAGCAGGCCGATCCCCGCCAGCAGCATCAGGCCCAGGGAGATGGCGAGCAGCAGCGCCGCGTCCGCGGAGACGCTGGTGAGAGCGGCGGCTGTGATCCAGAGCCACAGGATGGCCATCAGGATGCCGTGCGCCTGACGGAGCTTTTCCGGGGCCTGCCGTCTCACCAGCAGCGTGCCGAGACCGATCAGGAAGACCAGAAATCCGAGCAGGCCCCAGGTCCCGAAATCTGGGCGGAAGCCGAGGAGCGCCGTGAGCGTCCGCTGGACCGTGCGGACGAGCTCGGGCCAGAGGGTCGGGGAGAAGAGATAGGCGACGAACGCCGCCAGCACGCCCGCGACATGGGCCACGGTCTGGCCATGACGGAGGCCCCAGCGCAGGAAGAGGCAGGCGGCGGCCAGGGCCGCCAGCGACAAGCAGCGGCCGGTCGGATCGAGGAGCGCGAGGGGGAGGGAGACCGCGATGCAGGAGAAGCCGAGGGCGAGCAGCGCCACGGACCGCCGCGGCCAGCTAGCTGGAGCCTCCCCGAGCGAGGCGGCGAGCGCCTGGTAATACTCCTCGCCGGTGCCGGCGAGGATCCACCCCAGCACGGCGAGCGGCAGGGCGAGGAAGGCCGAGCGGAGGTCCAGCAGGCTCAGCGCGCCGGCGTAGAGCACGCCGAGGAGCAGGAATGGCACGAGATGGACCGGGCGGTCGACGCCGTCCCGCCGGTCGCGATGGAAGAAGAAGCGGTTGATGTGGCGGCTGCCAAGATGGAGCACGGCGCCCAGGACCACGGTAGCCAGCCCGTAGAGACTCGCCGGGCTCCAGGGCCACCGGCTGCCGAGCCAAGGCAGGACCGCCTGCGCCGCCAGCAGGGTGCCGAGAGCGGCGGGGTAGAGCGTCCCCGGGTAGCGGAGCACGGTGCGCAGCACGCTGACCGCGGCGCCGAGGAGTGCGGCCATGCCGGCGCCGAACGCCAGCCAGCCGCCGGGGGTATCGAGCAGCTTCAGGTAGACCGCGCCCCAGGCCATCACCGGCACGAGGCCGGTGAACAGGAAGAGCAGCGCCGAGCCGGCCGCGGGCAGGCGGAGCCGGCGGCGGGTGATGTTGCCGAGGGCGAAGATCGCCAGCGCGCCGGCGACCAGGATCAGGAACTGGAGCGGCACCGGAATCGCATCCCATCGCGCCTGCACCAGACGGAAGACGGATACGCCGGTCACGGTGGAGCCCGCCAGCAGCAGCCAGCGGATGCCGGAGATGGAGCGCAGGCCGTTCTTTTCGGAATCGGTATCAGATGGGGATGACGTCGTCTCGTTCATTGGATTCCCTCCTTGGGTTCGGAGCCAGGGAATGGCAAGGCGGGTGCCGGGTTGTCGGGGAGTCGTAAGTTGTTGAGGGGATGGATATTTGCCTGGAAGGGTCGGGATGGGTGCAGTGTGGGGACTGCGGGGTTTGCGGGGTGGGTGCAGTGCGGTGACTGCACCCAGGGCGGTCTGGGAGGGTTTTTTCCTCCACCCGGAACGGGGGGAGGCCAGGAGGGGGGCTTTGCGGAGTCCGGGGCCGCTCCTTGTCTGGGGCGGCCCCCCTTCTGACCTCCCCCTGAAGGGGAGGAAAAAGACACCCGCGGCCTCTTTCCTTGACTGCGCGGGCCCTCCCTCTCCACTTCGTGGAGAGGGACCGAGGGTGAGGATTCGGAGGGCAGGACGCCCCGCATGGCAAAGGTCTGCATGGGGACTCGCGTACACTTCCCTACAACCCCGTGCGAGACCTCCTCCTCTTCGCCCACCTGCTGCTTTTCGTGACCGGCGCGCTGCTCTATGGCTTTCTGGCCCGCGAGCTGTTCCGGCACCGGCGGGTTCTGCCCGGGCTGCCGATGCGGCTGACGGTGATCTGCCTGACTATCTGGTACGGCGGCTGCCTCGTCGATCAGGTGGCCAGCATGCTGATCGCCTCGCCGGAGGCGTTCGAGCGTGCGGCTTCGGCTTTGGATCTTCTGCGCGGCGTCGCCTGGCTCGCCAGCTTTCCGCTCCTCACGCACGGCCTCTGGCGCCTGCTGGAGTTGGAGGGGGAGGGGCACCGGCCGAGCCGCCTCTGGCTGGTGCCCGGCTATGCCACCCTGCTGCCGTTCGCTCCGGCGGCGGCGCGGGTCTGGCGGGAGCGGCTGTTCCTGATGGCGGAGGTGGGGAAGTCGGTCTACCCCCTGATCGTGCTCCACGTGGCGGTGGCCTCCGTCGCCAGCGGGTGGATGGTGCTGCGCTGGCTGCGGATCGCCCGCGAGCCCCGGCTGGAGCAGTTCCTGCGCTGGCTGCTGGCCGGATTGGGGATCACGCTGGCGCTCGTCGCCGCCGGTGGGCTGCTGCGGCCGGACGCGGGTTGGGAGGAGGTGGTCTGGCGGCTCGCGGTCGAATCTTCCGGACTGGTGCTCGGCCTGACGTTCCTCTACTTCGTCCAGCGCTACAACCTGCTGCGGCTCTCGATGTCCTTCCGCAGCCTGCGCCGCTTCCTCGGCCTCCTCGCCCTGGTCGGGCTGGTGATGCTGGTCGGCGCGGCCATGGGCGCCGGGGGCACGGCGGAGTTCCGGCGCATCGTCGCCTGGGGGATCCTGGCCGCGCTCCTCGCCGCCGCCGTCTATACGCCGGTCCAGCAGGCCGCGCTGCGCCGCTTCGCCTGGCTGCGCCGCCTGCTGGGGGTGAACATCACCGCCGAGGAGCTGGAGCGGCTCACCCGCCAGCTCCAGTCCTTCGATCTCGACGAGGACCGGATGCGTGAGCTGACCGCCCGCGAGATTGGCCAGTGGCTCGCCACCCGGGCCCGCTTCCTGCCGTCGGCGGCGGAGCTGGCCGTGCTCTGGGAGCACTTCGCCGAGCCCCAGGCTCACGCTTTCAACAGGCTCGACGCGCCGACGCCCCGCCTCGCCGCCCTCCTGCAGCGAGCCGATCTCCAGGCCGCCTTCCCGCTACGGGTAGGGGGCGAGCTGACCGGCGTGCTGGTGGTGGAGATCAGCCCCGCCGCCGGCGGCTATCAGGAGGGGGACATGGAGACGGTGCAGATCGTGCTGCGCCAGCTCGCCACCGCGCTGGAGGTCCGGCAACTCCTGGAGGCGCGTCTCGCCACCGAGCGCCGGCTGGCCGAGCGCGAGCGCCTGAGCCTCCTCGGCATGGTCGCCGCCTCGCTCGCCCACGAGCTCAAGAACCCGCTCTCGGGGATGAAGGCGCTGGCGCAGACGGTACGCGAGGAGCTGGCCGCCGCGGACCCCAGCAGCGAGCAGGCGCGCGACCTGGGGATGATCGTCGAGCAGATCGACCGCCTGCACGGGGTCTCCCGCGAGATCCTCGACTTCGCCCGCGCCCCCGATGCGGCGGACCTCGGGGTGGATCTCACCGCCCTCCTGCGCGGCACGCTCTACGTGCTCGGCCACCAGGCGCGGCGGCGCGGGGTCGAGCTGGACGCGGCCGGCGTCGAGGAGGTCGGCGCCGTCGGCGGGACCAGCGCCACCTGGCAGACGGTGCTGCTCAATCTGCTGCTGAACGCCGCCCAGCACGCGCCGGCCGGCTCGACGGTCGGGGTCCGCCTGCGCCGCAACGGCGGGGGGATCGTCTTCGCCACCGAGAACGCCGGCCCGGCGATCCCGCCCGAAATCGCCGGGCGCCTCTTAGATCCCTTTGTGACGGAGAACGGCACCGGCCTCGGGCTGGCCCTGGCGGCGCAGCGGGTGCGCGAGCTGGGGGGTACGATCGAGGTGACGAACGAGCCGGGAAGGATCGTGTTCCAGGTCCGCCTGGAGGAGGCCGCGTCTTGAAGAAGCCCCGCATCCTGGTCTGCGACGACGAGCCGGTGGCCCGCCGGGGAGCCGCGCGCGCCCTCGGCGCCGAGTCCTACGAGATCCTGGAGTGCATCGACGGCCGGGAGTGCCTGGCCACCCTGGAGCGCCCCCGGCACGGGGTCGATCTCATCCTCCTCGATCTGCGGATGCCGGGGATGGATGGCATGACGACCCTCGCCCATCTCACCGCGATGCCGGCGCCGCCGCCGGTGGTTGTGGTGACCGCCGATTCCTCCCTGCGTTCGGCGATCGAGGCGGTGAAGGCCGGGGCCGCGGATTTTCTCGCCAAGCCCTATGAGATCGACGAACTGCGCTTCGTGGTGGCCAAGACCCTGGAGACCGCCCGGCTGCGCACCGAGAACCGGCGGCTGGCCGAGGAGCTGAAGCGCCTCGCCGGCTCCCGCCGATTGTCGGGGGAGTCGCCGGTGATGCGGGCGGTGATGGACGCCATCGAACGCGTGGGGCCGGCGGCGGCCGGCGTGCTGATCCGCGGCGAGTCGGGCACCGGCAAGGAACTGGTGGCGCGCCAGATCCACGAGCTGAGCGAGCGGGCGCGGGGCGCCTTCGTGGCCGTGAACTGCGCCGCGATCCCCGACACCCTGGTCGAGAGCGAGCTCTTCGGCCATCGCCGCGGCGCCTTCACCGGCGCCGACCGCGACCGTCCCGGCAAGTTCCGGCAGGCGGACGGCGGCACTCTCTTCCTCGACGAGGTGGGGGACATGGCGCTCGCCGCCCAGGCCAAGCTCCTGCGCGTGCTCCAGGAGGGGATCGTCGAGCCACTAGGGGGCGGCGATCCGGTGGCGGTGGATGTCCGGGTGCTGGCCGCCACGCATCGCGATCTGAAGGCGATGGCCGCCGAGGGGCGGTTCCGGGAAGACCTGCTGTTCCGCCTGCGGGTGGTGGAGATCGAGTTGCCACCGCTGCGCGACCGTGCCGGCGACGTCCTCCTGCTCGCACGCCAGTTCCTGGCCGCCTCCTCGCGCGCCGGCCTGTCGCTGGCACCGGAGACCGAGCGGGCGCTCCTCGTCTACCCTTGGCCGGGCAACGTCCGCGAGCTGGCCAACGCCGTCGAGCGGGCGACGATCTTCTGCCGCGGCCTGGTGATCCAGCCCGAGGATCTGCCGCGGGAGGTGCGCGCCGCCGCCGCTCCGGCGGGGGAGGGCGATCTCCTGGCCTGGGATCCGGAGGACGATTTCCAGACCGCCAAGCGCAAGGTGGTCGAGCGTTTCGAGCGCGCCGTCCTCGTCGAGGCCCTGCGCGAGCACGGCGGCAACATCTCGCAGGCCGCCCGCAAGCTCGGCCTGCACCGCCAGAACCTCCAGCAGAAGCTGCACGAGCTGGGGATCGCGGCGGAGAGCTTCCGGGGGGATTGAGGAGATGGGGGAGACGAAAACCCCCCTTCCTTCGTATGCTCATTGCCATGAGCGATCAACTCCGTGATCCCGAGCTGGACCAGCTCGTCCGCTCGCTGAACCAGCAGAGCGCTGCGCGCGAGACGGACCTCGCTTTCGCTCCCGAAACCTCCGAGCCCGCCGGCCCCCTCACGCTCCGCACCCCCGCCCAGGCGGAGGTGGGGGAAGGGGAGCCGCTCGACCGCTTTCTCACCGAGCTCATCCAGCAGAAGGCGAGCGATCTGCTGCTGATCGCCGGCCTGCCGCCGATCTTCCGGGTCAACGGCCGGCTGCTGCGGATGGAGGAGCGGGGCCCCCTCGACGGGGATGAGATCAAGCGGCTGTTCCAGCCCCATCTCGGCGCCAAGGAGCGCCAGGAGCTGGAGGAGCGCGGCTCGACCGACTTCAGCCTGCGCATCGCCCGCGGCCGCGTCCTCGACGAGGGGATCGGCTCGGCCTGGCGCTTCCGGATCAACGTCCACCGCCAGCGCGGCGAGCCGGCGGCGGCGGTGCGGGCGCTCCCCTCGGACATCCCGACCCTGGCGAGCCTCAACCTGCCGGCGATGCTCGCCGAGCTCGTCAAGCCGAGCCGCGGCCTGGTCCTCGTCTGCGGCCCCACGGGATCGGGGAAGTCCTCGACCCTCGCCGCCCTGGTGGGGGAGATCAACCGCAGCCGCACCAGCCACATCATCACCATCGAGGACCCGATCGAGTACGAGCACCGCTCGATTCGCTCCGCCATCGAGCACATCGAGGTGGGGCGCGACTCCAGCTCCTTCCACGACGCTCTGCGCGCCTCGCTGCGGCAGGACCCGGACGTCATCCTGGTCGGCGAGATGCGCGATCTGGAGACGGTGGCGACCGCCCTGACCGCCGCCGAGACCGGCCACCTGGTGCTCTCGACCCTCCACACCAACGACGCGCAGCAGGCCGTGCACCGGATGGTCGACGTCTTCCCGCCGGCCCAGCAGTCGCAGATCCGCCACCAGCTCGCCCTGGCCCTGCACGCGGTCGTGGTGCAGACGCTGGTCCCCCGCGCCGACGGCCGCG